>Ga0163110_10000751_pt1 | contig 15690 bp, 18 predicted proteins | sample CRUFie1St17metaG_FD_108703 | JGI IMG/M metagenome (GOLD analysis project Ga0163110, IMG submission 108703) | Marine microbial communities from the Costa Rica Dome - CRUD Field 142mm St17 metaG | ecosystem: Environmental > Aquatic > Marine > Oceanic > Photic zone | place: Costa Rica: the Eastern...
AGGAAGGTCGTCCCAACGAAGGCCTTCCCAAGGAAGGGACGTTGGGTGGTGCTGTTGGCTCGATGTCACGCTCCTGCTTTTGGCCTTCCTCGTGCTCGGAGGGGAATGGAGTCTCGAGCCTGTTCCAGAGAGTCCGTTCGCGATCGCTGGATGCACGCTGCCAACTTTCCAGGTTGGTGATTTTCCTCTGCAACGCCTGTTGTCGTGTTTGCAGAGCTCCGAGTTGCTGTTCAATCAGTTCTCGGTTGTCTTCCCTGTCTCGCAGCTCCAGCCCCTCAAGTTTGTCGAGCTGTTTTACCAGTTCCTGGATGGTGCTGCTCTGTTGCTGCAGAGATTGCCAGAGAACAATGAACAGCACCAGCAGGAATGGAAATCCAGCTGCGGGGATGATGATCCAGAGGCGCTCCCGCATCGCTCTCTGCCCTGCTTCAGTTGCATCCCTGAACGGAAATGCGATAGCTGAAACCTGTTGAGCTGGGATCGCTGCCGGCACCGATCTTGAAGTTCACCTGGCTCACCTGTTTGCCCTGGGGAACAGAGAACGGTCCGAACTCCTTGCCGGTGCCGATCGGTGGTCGCATGGATTCCTTCACGATCCGCAGATTGCTGCCATCGGTGAACTTCAGGAATGCTTCAACGGGATAGGTGCCGCTGGCTGTGGAGTCAGCGGTGAAGAAAAGCTTGAAACTGCTGTATGGAGCATCGACAGCGAAGTCCGTGTTCCAGTTGGTGCGCCCGATCAGCTTCTCTCTGCTGACCCGTTTTTTGACGATGTTGCTACTGCCGTCGCCGCCGACCGGGGGCAGAAAGTTACAGCCAGCCTGTGACGCTGACACTCCGGCTTCAAGGCTGATCAGGCCAGCACTGAGCCCGAGCAGAGCAGTCATGAAACTGGTGGTCCTCATGGTCTTGAAAAGTCCTTCGCGATGTCTAGCAATGGTCTGGTGGAATGGGATTGTGATCGCTGTGCGCTGCTGTTCATGTCCCTTCAGGATCTCGATACCCTTCTCAAGCAACGCCATCAGGAACGGGAGCTGGCAGAGCGCCTCTCGGAGCCGGTGTCAGTGGAAACCCTGATCGAGCTTGGCCGTGAGCGCGGACTTTCCATCACAGAAAACGACGTGATCAGTGCTCAGTTGAGGGAAGATTCCGAAGCTCCATCAGAAGAGTTGCAAAGGCGGATGGCTGATGAGTCCAGGCGCCTCAGGCATTTCATCCAGGGTTGATTGGTCATCAACTGATTGGTTGTCAATTGATGGAGAGTTTGTGCGGATAAAGCGATTAGGTACTGACCTGAACGGTGGCTTTGAGCGGACTGAATCTCAACTCCTTCAAACCATCTTCACGACATCGGGAGTTTGTCCAAACACTTCACCGATCCAGAGTGCATGAGTCACAGCTCCTTCGTGAGAGTGAAATTCCCATGCTGATTCCGCGCTGGAGCTGCGTTCAATCTCCTGGCTTTCGTCGTTGATTCGCAGGTAATGACCGGTGTTTGCGAAACGCAGAACATACCGCTCAAGGAGTGATGATCTCATCATGATTCTCTGCGAGTCCTGAACTCTGCCTAGCCAGCCTTGTGCAGTTGGTGACGATGACTTCAGCTTTTCGTGGGTTTTCCTTTTCCTGATTGATTATCCGCGTCCTGATATCGGCTGCTTCGAACCCAGATCAGGGGCTGCTGCAAGGTGATAGTGAATTGAAAGCCCCCGTTGCGGAACCAGCTCTCTTCGGCCGGCGCGATCAGACAGGGTTGGAGTTGCCAGCTTTGCCGGAGGTAGGTCTCAATCAGCGCCTGTTCGGGGGGGGCATCCTGCTGCCAGTGCACAAGCGCCAGCTCCAGCGTGCTTGATTGAAGTGTGGCGATCCTGCCGAGAGGACCGGCATCCTGATCAACCTCCACCCTCTCCTCGATGGTCTCCTGTGCAACGAACAGGCGCAGAACGCTTTTGGTGCCGCGTCCATCGAGGCAGTATTTGTTGAGATAAAGCCGTCTTGCTCGTGCGAAAAGAGGTGCGGGAGCGTTGCTCAGCAGCGCTGAGTAGGCGTCCGTGAGAGTTTGACTTGGCATCGCGCGAGGATGGCTGGGCAAACGGTCCGGGTTGGCGCGCCACTCTGCGCCGTGGAACACTGTAGACAGATGCAAAAGTGGTCCCATGCCTGAGCCCGGCTGCCCCCTGTACAGGCTCGTGGCATTGGACGGTCAGCCGCATCCGGTGCTGGACGCACCCTATGAATCCATTGCTGCTGCGGAAGCTGCGGCCAGTCGCTGGTGTGCTGGGCAAGGGCGTTCGATGTCGGTCGTCCAGCGTGGGATTGCCCTTGAAGTGCAAACCCGCTGCGGGGAATGGCGCACCCTCGGATATCCGAGCGCCTGCCTTCTGGGGTCGGATCCGTCAGCGCTTGCATCCCAGCCTGATCCCGTTCGACCATGAGCGGAACTGGATGAGCGACTGGTGCGGGTAAGTGTTGATCTTTGTCTGGTCCCGCTGGGTCTGGGTGTGTCGCTGGGTCCTTCCATCGCCTTGTGTCAGCAGGTGATCAAGTCCTCGGGGCTGGACCATCAGCTCGGGCCTGATGGCACTGCCATCGAGGGAGAGTGGGATCAGGTCTTCGCCTGTGTTAAGGCATGCCATGAGCGTCTTCATCAGGAGGGAGTGCAGCGGATTCACGCCACGCTTCGTGTCAACACGCGCATTGATCGCAACCAGTCCTTTCGCGACAAGGTGGACAGCGTGAAACGCCTCATGCCGTGAATTCCGGCGACAGGGATGCCAATTCGGTCCAGCGTGTCTTGAATGAGACCAGGAACTGGAGGTGTTGGTTTGCTGGGTCTGGCTCCGTTGGGTCGTGCGCGTTCTTTCGCTGTTCTTGCGCTGACCCTGGTTGCTCCATTCCTCTCCGGGTCATCGAAAGCTGAGACCTGGGATCGGATTGGAACCTATGCCGCTCTGATCCGCCAGGCGGGGACCCACACCCTTGTGGCCAAGGATTGTCCGTCCGCACTTCTGGGTGCCTTTCATGCACCTCGCAATGCTCTGCTGATCTGTGCCAACAACATCGCGGATGACCCAAGGCAGGTCTGGGTTGTTCTGGCCCACGAGTCAGCACATGTCATGCAGCATTGTCATGGTGGACATCTGCTCGCGGATCACCAGGTCGGCAACGCTCTTGCGCGCATCGAGGCTCAATCCAAAACGACGTTTCAGGAACTGCGTCTCTATCACCAGTCACAGCGTCGGGATGAAATCGAGGCACGTCTTGTGCAAGGGATGCCCCCCGACGAAGTTGAAGCACTCTTTCGCAGTTTCTGTGCTGAACGCCTGAGTCCCCGCAGGGTGGTTCAGCCTCCTGATGCTCCTGTGTCTCCACGCTGAGCCGGTTCAACAGGTGGTCCATGGACCGTACGGTGTGATGGTGTCTGGCATTTCTCAATGGGTCCTCGGCTCAACGGCTACTGGTTGATGACCTGGCTAGGCCTGGTGGCCAACCTGATCGCTCTCCCTGTGATTGGCCTTCTGGCCTTTCGTGAGGGAGCCTCCTCCGGCATCGCCATCACCAACATCACCCTCGCTTTCTCCCTGGCGTGGCCCGCTGCGATCGTGGGCATCGTGGCTTCGGCAGGCCTGCTGGCGCAACGGCGCTGGGGGGTGATTCTGGCCATCGTTGCCCTGTCGATGAGCCTTGCAGGGGCCATTCCCTACGGACTCGTTCGCCTGGTTCTCGGGCTTGAACCGCAGACCATGGGGCTGGGACCTGTCCTGCTCGGGTTGATCAATGTGCTGGCGCTGATCTATTGGTGTCGTCCAGCCCATCGGCGTGGCGTCAGGCTTTGAAGGATTGGCAGCAGCCATCCCTCAGCTTGCAGGTTGTTCGCTCATGCTCGAGCATCCGCAGTATCTGGTGGTCGAGAAGCCATCAGGTCTGTTGAGTCAGCCGGGGCTTGGATCCCACCAAAACGATTCCCTGATCACCCGACTTCAGCGTTGTTGCCCAGAGCTTCGCTTGGTGCATCGCCTCGATCGGGACACGTCAGGACTCATTCTTGTGGCCAGAAATCAAGGCAGTCTGCGTTGTCTCAGTGCTTTGTTTGAAGCCCGCCAAGTGCAAAAGCTTTATCTCGCTGATGTGATCAGGCCTTTGTCAGGGAGGAGAGGGCGCATTCAACTCCCTCTGGCCAGGCTGCAGCGCATTCCACCTGTGTATCGACCGCATCCGGGCGGCAAGCCCTCTTGCACGTTATGGCGTAAGTGGTCACCGGACGGCGACTGCAGGCGTCTGTGGTTACGACCTCTGACTGGTCGTTCCCATCAGTTGCGGGCTCATCTTGCTGCTGTTGGAGCCCCCATCTGCGCAGACCCCATCTACTCCGCATGCAACGATCCCGGTCCGATGCATCTTCACGCTCATGCGCTGAGTTTCCGGGACCCCTTCGATCACCGACGCGTTCGTGTGCGTTCTGAACTGCCAATCTGGGCTCAGCCGGACTGAGTTTAGGCGGACTGAGTTCAGGCGGAAAAGCTGCGCTTGGCGGGGATGGGGTAGGGAATCCGGCGATGACGCATCCTCCGCCAGACGCGCACGAACGAGTGCATGACCAGCTCCAGTTCAGCCCGACTGAGGCTGCTTTGTCTGAGTTGGCCGTCGCTGATCCGAGCCTCAACGATCCGTTTGACCGTTTCTCGGGCTTCCTGATCGCTTGTGTCCGGCGGTAAAGAGCGCAGCGCGGCCTCACATCCGTCAGCCAGCATCATGATTCCAGTCTCCTTGGACCGGGGAGTGGGACCGTGATAGCGGAAGCGCTTTTCGGAGATCTGGGGATTCTGCTCGCGAGCCTGGTGAAGGAAATACCCCATCCGCAATGTGCCCTGATGTTCGGGGATGAAGTCGGCAATCGGTCTTGGAAGCCGATGTCGCCTTGCCAGTTTCAGGCCTTCGTCCACATGTGCCTGCAGCACTCCTGCACTGGCCAGGGGATCGTTCAGACGAGTGTGTGGGTTTTCCCCGCTGATCTGATTCTCGATGAACCAGTTGGGGGCATGGAGCTTGCCAACGTCATGGTATAGAGAGCCTGTTCTGATCAGGTCAACATCGGCGCCGATCGCGCGCGCGCCCTCCTCGGCCAGACCGCAGATCATCAGTGTGTGCTCAAACGTGCCTGGTGCCTCTGAAGAGAGCCGCCGAAGCAAAGGACGTTCCTGATCGGCTAGTTCCATCAACCGTGCTCTTGTCAGCAACCCGAAGGAGCTTTCCAGCAAGGGAATCACCAGGATTGCCAGCATCATTGTCAGCCCCAGCAGCAGAGCTTCCGAGGCGAGTCCACCGGCATCGGATGGCAGACGAATCCATGAGACGGCAAGCGGTTTGCCGTCTCGGCTCATCAGCAAAAGCTCTGCCAGCAACGCACCCAGTGGCAGCAGGACCGCCAGTTGCAGGAGCTGGGCTCTGCTGCGCAACCGACCTGCCTGCAATGCAGCAACGGTGGCCGTTGCTGCAGCAATCAGCAGGCGCCCCTCCCCCAGTCCTGTGACCGGGGTGGGCCAGAGCAGACTGGCCACAGCCATCCAGGCCAGTGCACTGGTTGTGCCCAGTCCCTGAGCCAGCAGAAGGGTGGGCGGCACGATCACCGCCAATGGGCTCACCGAGGCGCCGAACCAGAGTTTGCAGGCCTGGCTCAGCAGCAGCAGCCCCAGAGCCAGCAGGCCGTGGGGTGCTTCCAGGCAGGGACGTTCACGCCGCATCACCAGCAGCAGTACTCCGCAGCTGGCCAGGGCTTCCGTGAATCGGATGATCCAGATTCCCAGCTTCGGTCGGCGATTCACCATCCCGAAGAAATCGAGGACGTCATAGGCCTGTGAGCTGATCGACTCCCCCTTGCGGGTGATGAGATCCCCTCGGTTCACTTCGATTGTGGGAATTCCCTGTTGGGTGATCAGCTCTTCAATCAGTCGCTGGCTCCGCAGTGGATCGGTTTGAAGGTTGCTGGCGCCCTGAAGCGTGGTGGTCAATACCTTGCTTCCCAGGCTGCGACCTGGGTTTGCGCCTTCGTTCAACTCGTTGAGCTGCAGATCGCTGGCCTTCTGAAGTTGTTCCAGTGCCAGGGTGTTGACAAGTCCCTGGCTGAGCATCCTGTTGAGGGCCCTGCGCAGGGCCATATCCCAGTTGCGACGGTCTTCCTGGGTTCGTTGTTCCAGCCACAGCTGCTCGTCCAGGGATAGGTTGACCGGACCGATGCGCTCGGCGTCGTCGCTGTTTGCGACCCGTTCAAGTTCGCTGAGATGTCGCTCCAGCCGCAGACGGATCCGCTGGTTTTCCTGAGCATCCAGGACCTGCACGAAGGTGCTTGATCCCAGGCTTGAACGCCTCTGCTCCAGTGCTTCACTATCAACGACCCTGGCGTCTTTGGGTGCCACTGCGTCAAAAGGAGCCGCCAGTCCTGGTCGAAGGTCAGGTTCCACCAGCCAGGGCCAGCTGGACACCAGTGCCACCAGAACACAGAGGATCAGCAGTGCGCCTTTCTGCAGCCTGTTCCAGCGCAGCACAGGGCGGCGAGGTGATTCGCTCCTGAGCCAGGACCTCCAGAGACGTGCAAGGCGATGCGAACGCAAGTCGGCCGGGAAAATCCTTCACGAACGCTAGCTCTGTTGGAGCGTCATGCTGGATTCACATGCATCGGATGGCCATGGCCCTCAGGTTGGATGGCAAGGCTCTGGCCAGGACGCTTGAGCTGCGGCTGCAGTCTCAGGTCCAAGCAGCAATTCAGTCCACCCGTCGCCCGCCCGGTCTGGCCGTGCTGCGTGTGGGGGATGATCCGGCCAGCGCCGTTTACGTGGCCAACAAGGAAAAGGCCTGCGCCCGGATCGGTGTAGAGAGCTACGGATCTCACCTACCCGCAGATGCATCGTCTGAACAGGTTTTGCAGGCGATCCGTGCGTTGAATGCTGATCAAAGGGTGGATGGGATCCTGTTGCAGCTTCCGCTCCCGCAGGGATTGGATGAAGCACCTCTGCTGGCGGCGATTGATCCTGAAAAGGACGCCGACGGTTTACACACGCTGAATCTGGGTCGGTTGCTGAAAGGTGAGCAGGGTCCCCGCAGCTGCACGCCGGCCGGCGTGATGGCGATGCTGCGCAGCGCTGAGATCGATCCCGCTGGTCGTCGAGCCGTGGTGATCGGACGCAGCATTCTGGTGGGGCAGCCGATGGCCCTGATGCTGCAGGCTGCAAACGCCACGGTGACGATTGCGCATTCACGCACCAGGAATCTCAACGCCCTGACGCGTCAGGCCGAGATTCTCGTGGTGGCGGCGGGTCGTCCTGAAATGCTTGGAGCGGATCATGTGAGTCCTGGCACGGTTGTGGTCGATGTCGGGATCCACCGACGTCCTGAGGGGGGACTCTGTGGTGATGTGAAGGCAGCCGAGCTCGAGCCCATTGCCGCCGCGCTTTCGCCTGTGCCTGGAGGGGTTGGCCCCATGACGGTCACAATGCTGCTCGTGAACACCGTTGTGGCCTGGTGCCGTCGCCACGGGATCGATCACGATCTGGCCGACTTGATCATCTGATGGTGCTTGAAGGCCCATCGGCCTGACAGAATTCTGCCAGCGTTGCGCTCCCCATGACCGCCACGGCGACCAGCCCTGAAGGCGTTCCTTCGCCGGGTGAGCCCCTTTGGGATTTTGATTTCAAGGCCTATCTGAATCAGGCCCGCCAACGGGTTGAAGCGGCGCTGGATGCCTCGATGGGTCCGGAGCGGCCTGAATCTCTCAGGGAAGCGATGCGTTATTCCCTGCTTGCGGGAGGAAAGCGGCTGCGTCCCATTCTCTGTCTCGCAGCCTGCGAGCTGGTGGGTGGTGATGCTTCACAGGCGATGCCCACGGCGGTCGCGCTGGAGATGATCCACACCATGTCGCTGATCCATGACGATCTGCCGGCGATGGATAACGACGACCTGAGGCGTGGACGGCCGACTAATCACAAGGTGTACGGAGACGCCATGGCGATCCTCGCCGGTGACGCCCTGCTCAGTCGTGCCTTCGAGATGGTGGCTGTCCGCAGTGCGGGTGTGCCTGCTGAGAGATTGGTGAAGGTGGTGGGTGAGCTGGCATTGGTCTCCGGTGCTCCCGGACTGGTTGGCGGGCAGGTGGTGGATCTGGAATGCGAGGGGAAGCAGGTCGATCTCGAGACGCTCGAATACATCCATCTGCACAAAACCGCTGCTCTGCTCAAAGCCTGTGTGGTGTCCGGCGCCTTGATCGGCGGTGCAAGTGATGCTCAGGTCCAGGCCATGCGCACCTATGCCAATGGAATCGGGCTTGCATTTCAGATCGTCGATGACATTCTCGATGTCACGGCGAGCAGTGAGGTTCTGGGCAAGACGGCGGGCAAGGATCTTCTCGCCGACAAGACCACCTACCCGAAACTGCTTGGTTTGGAACCTTCAAGAACCCGCGCCCTGGAATTGGTTCGTGAAGCCAAAGCTGCGCTTCACCCCTGGAAAGACAAGGCCCAACCTCTGCTCGCACTGGCGGATTATGTGGCCAGCAGGGATCGCTGAGCATGGATGACGTCTCCCTGAGCATCCCTCTCCAGATTCTCGATAATGCAGTGCTTGCCTGGGGGCTTGCCGCCTGCGGTCTCGCTCAGCTGTCCAAGCTGCTGATTGAACTTGCTGTCCATCGCCGCTTCAGGCCTGCGGTGCTGATCGAAACAGGAGGAATGCCATCCAGTCATTCCGCATTGGTGACCGGCACGGCCGCGGCCGCAGGTTGGCAGGAGGGATTCGCATCGCCTGTGTTCGCTCTCGCCTCCACCATCGCTTTTGTGGTGATGTACGACGCCAGTGGCGTGCGCAGAGCCGCCGGCTTCACCGCCGAACGGGTCAATGCTCTGCCTGACACGCTCTGGGTGACTCCTTTGGAGAAACCACTCAAGGAACGTCTGGGACATTCCCGCCTGGAGGTGCTGGTGGGAAGCCTTCTGGGTCCTGCGATCGCATTGCTCGGGCTCAACTATCTGGGATCTCCGCTGCAGCTGGCCCAGCTGCTCGGCAAAGCGCTGGGGTGACGTCATTCCCTCATGCCGATCTGAGCCTCACCGAGGATCAGAAAGAGGCTGCGGAAGCTTTCTCAGGTTGGCTGCAGCAGAAAGATGCCGGTCTTCCCTTTGTGCTCAGCGGTTTTGCCGGCAGTGGCAAGACCTTCCTGTCGATGCGCCTGCTGAAGGAAGTCGAAAACAGTGGTCTCTGCTGGACCGTTGTCGCTCCCACCCACAAAGCTGTGGGTGTTCTGAGGCAGGCTCTCAACCTCGAAGGCCTGCAGCCCACCTGGTACCCCTCGACAATTCATCGATTGCTTCGACTGAAGCTCAAGCGTCAGGGTGACCGTGAGCTCTGCGAATCCACTGAGCAAACGGCTGCTGCGCTGGAGCATCTCGGTCTGGTGCTGATCGATGAGGCCTCGATGGTCGACAGTTCGCTGTTGTCGATCGCCTTGCAGTGTGCTCACCCTTTCAAAACACGACTTGTGTTCGTAGGTGATCCTGCCCAGTTGCCACCTGTGGGCGAAGGTGAAAGTCCTGTATTCGCAATGAACCGTGCCGTTTCCGCCTGTCTTCGAGAGGTTGTCCGTCACCAGGGACCTGTCCTGCAGCTTGCCAGTTGCCTGCGTGATGCCCGCCTGCCCTGTGAGGTCCCTCCCCTGCTGCCTCCCGTGCGCTCTGATCTCGGTCAGGTGGGCGTGCTGAACCGAAGCGACTGGTTGTCGCGTGCCCAGGAGGCTCTGCGTCAGGCCGCGGCCTCTGACAACCCCGATGCAGCGAGGATTCTCTGTTACACCAACCGCAGACTGGAAGCCCTGGTGCCCCATGCCCGCAGGGCCATTCACGGTGAAATGGCGGATCAGATGGCCGTGCTGCCTGGTGAGGTGTTGATCACGCGCACAGCGGTGATGGCGCCTGCCTCCAGTGATCGGGGCGAGACCGGTGAGGAGCCCGATCTGGTGCTTGGCTCCAACCGGGAACTTGTGGTCGAAGACGTGACCCCCGAACGCTGCGACCTGGCAGAGTTCGGAGTCGCAGGCGAAGCCCAGCTGTCACTGGCTGGACTTGGGGTGCCGGTGATTGAGACTCTCAACGCGAAGGTCCGCAGTGGTGAGCTCGAGCTCAACCTGAGGCTTCAGCCTCCCTCTGGCAGCCAGGCCCGGGAGCAGCTGGATGCATTGCTGAAGCGTCTGGCTCAGGACGCCAGAACCGCCGGCAAACGCGGCGGGAGACCTCTCTGGCGCCGTTATTTCCTGGTGAGAGACGCGTTCGCGTCACTTGGACCTGCTGCTGTGCTCACCGTTCATCGCAGTCAAGGCAGCAGCTTTGGCGAAGTGTTCGTTGCTGATGACGTGTTCCCACGCACGCTCGAACGCCTGGCTCCCGACAGACAGCTGTTCCATCAACAGCTGGCCTACGTGGCTGTCAGTCGTGCCAGGTATGGGGTGTATCTGGTCGGGGATGGCCAACGCAATGCCGCAACCTGGAGCAAAGCGTTGCGCGGGTCAACTCCGGCGAACTGAATTCACCTGTTCTTGTGATCGCATTTCGCTTCAAATCACTGTCATGCCGCTGATGCCCTGCCATCCCAGGTAAACCCCCAGTCCCAGGCTCACCCCTCCCACCAACAGGCTGCCCCTGGCGAACAGCACCTCCTTCCCTTTCTCGAGTAGGGGGATGACCTTGTCTCGTCCGATGATCACCGCCAGGAACGGGGTGAATAAAAACAGGCTGGCTCCGAAGGTGAAAGCGATCAGGCCCACTGCTTCCTGCCAGGTGGGCAACTCTGCAGACAACACCACACCCGCTGATTTGGCGAACAACACGATGTCATCTGGGCTGATGACTTCGCCCACGGATCCCAGCAGCAACAGCAGCGGCAAGGGCATGGCCATGAAACGGTCGATTCCTTTTGTCCAGGCCGGTGGCTCTGAACCCTCAGTGAACGATTTGATCAGTTCACGCCCACCGATGGCGACCAGAGCGCCCCCTGCCAGAAGATCCAGACCTGTGCGGTGATGGGAGCCATGGCTCATGTCCAGAACCAGCGAGTGCCCAACCGTCACCAGCAGCGTGGCGGCGAGAAGTGTTGTGATCACCCAGCTTGCGAGGAACCATCCGCCTCTTTTGATCGGATTCGGGCCAAGCAGGAGCAGCAGGAGAACGGCGATATGGATCGGGGATAGGCCGATTCCGGTGCCATAGGCAAGCAGTTCGGCCCAGAGGGTGGTGTCACTCATCAGAAACGGCCGTTGGCAGGCGCATTCCAGCGCACGATGGCACGGTTTCCATGTTCGAAACCGAGCACGCACAGACTTCCTGTGTTCAAGATCAGCAGGCGCCCGCCCGCGGCTCCGAGCCCAAGCCAGGTGCCGGCCAGAGCCCTTAGAAGATGTCCGTGTGCAAACAGCGCCACGTCTCCATCTCCAGGAGCGTCCAGAGCAATCCGAATGGCGCTCTCACAGCGTTTCTGCACCGCTGTGGCGTCTTCGCCATTGGGGCATCCGTGGGTAAAGACACTCCAGTCAGGCACCGTCCGGCGTATTTCCGGAGTCGTGATTCCCTCGTAATCGCCGTAATTCCACTCCTGCAGCTCCTTCATCACAGTCATGGATGCGCCCAGACCTCCAAGCTCGCAGGTTCGTCGAGCGCGTTGCAGAGGTGAACTGAAGACTGCTGAGAAATGCTTTTGAGTCAGCACAGGAGCAAGTTGGCGTGCTTCTGCTTCACCTTCAGCAAGCAGAGGAATGTCGGTGCTGCCTGTATGACGTCCATTGCGGGCCCACTCGGTGGCTCCGTGACGCAGGAGCCAGAGTTGGCGTTCATCGGCCATTGGCGGAAGATTCTGTCTCTGCTCAGATTGTGCCCCTCAAGGCGTGATCTGACTTCCTGCACAAGCAGCAGATCGCGACAACGTTGTCAGTGTCGGATCTCGAACCAGTCGGCCCCGGTGATGGGGATCTTGCAAGGTCTCACGAGACGAACCCTCGCCTCGCTTGGACCTTGTTCACACCAGAGCCTCAGCTCATTGAGAGGCAGCTGTTCACCTTCGGCCTCCACTTCCACCCGGCCGTCATCCAAGTTGCGCACCCAGCCGCTCAGCCCCAGTTCCATCGCCCGTCTTCGACAGGCTTGGCGGAAACCCACTCCCTGCACTGTTCCCTCCACCAGAAAACGCCAGCGTTCCTGAAAAAATGCGGGGCGCAGCCGAGTGCTGCGGGTCACGAAGCGACGGCGTTCCGCCTCGCTGCGGAGCCGAGCGCGTCGCGCCATCGGCAGGGGATCATCGAGGATCCGGCCCAGTGGAGGTGGACCCAGCTTGCGTGAAGATTGGGCAGGTTCCATCCTTCGGCTCTCCGCTCAACTTTCCACCCTTCAACCTGCCACAGCGGCCCTCTGCCGCCAACGCTTTGATCCGATTCGATGTTGAGTTGCCAGCGGTGGAATTCATGACCTCTGAGTGTCTCCCCCTGATGCAACAGCAGGCTTTCTCCGTGGGCCTCCAGTGATCGGTAGCCGACCTGTAACCGTCCGCGTCTGGCCTCGAAAGGGAGCAGACCGGCCATGGCATGCAGTTGTCCCTCCAGATCGGCCAGTTTTCGGCCCAGGAGCAACATTCCTCCGCATTCGGCATAGAGAGGCTTGTGGTGGATCCATTGCTGCAGCGCTGAGAAAGAGGCCTTGCACTGACTCAGGCGCATTGCATGCAGCTCGGGAAATCCTCCGGGGAGAATCAGGCCGCATGCCTGCTGTGGTGGAGCGGAATCGCTCAGAGGACTCCAGGGCAAGACAGGCATCTCCAGCACCTCGAGACACTCCTGCATCTCGGGGTAGCGGAAGTGAAAGGCCTCGTCCTGCGCAACGGCCACCGGCAACGATTTCCGTTGTGAAGTCTCCAGCTCCGCAGACAGCACATGTCGAACCGGATCAGGGCCAGGTTTTGGTGCCTGAAGGAGAGCACGGAACACCCCCATGTCGAGGTGCTGCTCTGCCAGAGCTGCCCAGCGCCCCAGTCGCTTTTGCACAGAGCTCAGTTCATGGGCCGGAGCAAGACCCAGATGCCGGTTCGGTAGCTCCAGGCTGGGATCGCCAGGCAAGCAACCCAGGCAGTGCACTCCGATGTCCGTGAGCACCTCCTCAAGCAGCTCCCGATGCCTGGGACTGCTCACTCGATTCAGCACGACGCCAGCAAGGTTGAGGCGTGGATCGAGATCTCTGAAGCCTTGAACCAGTGCACCGAGAGAACGGGACTGACCTCCGGCATCCACCACCAGCACAACTGGAAGGCACAGGCTTATGGCCACATCGGCAGTACTCCCCTCGGAGCTGGATCCAATGCCATCGAACAGCCCCATCACGCCTTCCACCAGAGCCATCTCGCAACGCCCGCCGTAACCGTTGAAGCTGAGCTGAACCCAGTCTCTTCCGCACAGAGGCAGGTCTAGATTTCTGCACGACTGATTTGCCGCAAGCGAGAGCAGCTGTGGATCGAGATAATCGGGCCCGACCTTGAAGGGTTGAATGCTGTGCCCAAATTGTCGGGCCCAGGCAACCAGGCAGAGGCTGAGCAGGGTTTTTCCGCTGCCGCTGGCCGGAGCAGCGATCACGCAGGCCATGGTTGGAGCGGAGCCACAGGAGAGACCCCGCTCGGCGGGGAACTAGCTGATCAGCTTGGCAGCCAGCGGGGCAGCAGCGGCCAGAAGTGGATTGGTGGAGTCGTGGCCGCCTTCCAGCTGGCGAGACACATCCGCTTCCACAGGCAAATGCTGCACGGGCACCACCTCTTCGATTAGCTCCATGCTGGCCATGCCGCCGGCCTCCAGTCGCATGCAACCACCCGACTCTGCGCAGAGGATCACGCAGATCGCAGCTTGGTTGTCCGGCTTGCAGATGAGCCGCAGCCCCACGATTTGTCCGGGATGGATGCTTGGTTGCCCCATCGGCACCGGCGACACACGCATCTGAACCTCGGTTCCGTCATGACGCTGGAAGGTGGTGCTGATGCTCTGGTCCGGGTTGTGTTGAGAGTGCCTCAGTTCCCAGCCCAGGCGGTCAGCAATCCAGGATCCAAGCAGGAGGCCCTGCACTGGATGATTCCCTTCGACATCGATGTCCAGCTGAACCACATGGCCAAGCGCATCGCGTCGATGCGGCGGATCGAAGACCATGGCAAGGGTCTGATGCCAGCTGCCGAGGCGCAGCCAGTTCAGATCGTTGACCGCCTGCCCCGCTTCAATCCTTGAGGCCAGAAGGTTGAGGCAGAAACCAGGATCACCCAGGGCGGAATCGAGAATCAGTCGTCTGGGTGAACTGGCCAGTTGCTGCAGAAGCTCAGGAGCTTCGTCCAGTGCTCCGTTCCACCACACCCAGGAGGGGAGTTCCTCAGGCAACAGCGGACCAAGGATCGCGAGGCCCTGCTGGAGCTCCGGCTTGCCACCACGCAACACCACCACATCTCCGCAGGCCACCGTTCCACCGCCTTCTTCCGGAAGCGGGCAGTAGGCAGCTACCAGGGTTTCAAGGCTCTGTTCCGGATCGAGACTGGGTGCCAGCGTGATCAGGCGGCGTGGGCGCAGGTTGCTGAGAGCTGCATCCACATGCTGGCCACGCAGGTCCTCGCTGGTATGCCCCCCATCCATGTGGCTGAGACATGTCGCCACAGCTTCTGTGAGTGGTGGCGTGCTGATGGGCAGATCGCCATCCACTACAGCCTGGCGTCCTGCGGCAATCAGCTGTGTTCTCTGAACGCCCGTGATCGGTCCATCCAGGCGCCCTGTACGCACCAGCTGCTGTTCAACCCAGGCCGGTTGCCAGACCAGCAGGCAGAACGTGTGGGCACCGACGTTGTTGGGCTGATCTCGAGACCAGAGCTGTTCGAGGTAGCCGGGTACCTCGGAGGGCGGCAGTTCGAGGGGGGTCTGAAGCGTGAGCTGGGGTGACATGGAGCAGCCGGTTGAGTGGAAGAGGATGAATCGGTCGGATCTGGTCAGGGGCGTCGCCAGAGCAGGCCATCACGGGCAAGCAGCGCATCTGATGCGGCCGGTCCCCAGGTTCTTGACTCGTAGGGGTGAATCGGCAGCTGCCAGGGGCTGTCTTCAATCAGCTCAAGAAGAGGGGTGTAGAGACGCCAGGCGGCTTCCACCTCATCACTTCGGGTGAACAGGGTGGGATCACCGAGCATGGCGTCAGCCAGCAGGCGCACATAGCCCTCATCGGAGGGTTCGCCGAACGACTCGTCGTAGGAGAACTCCATCTCCACAGGCCTGCTGCGCATCCCGGACCCTGGTGACTTCACCTCAAAACGGAATTCAGCGCCTTCATCCGGCTGAATTCTCAAGATCAGCTGATTGGCGGTTGGCCCTCCTCCCGCGGCATCAAAAAGATGGACAGGGGCTTCCCTGAAGGTGAGTACTACTTCGCTGAGGCGTTTCGGCAACCGCTTACCCGTCCGCACATAAAAAGGAACGCCCTGCCAACGCCAGTTGTCGATGAAGAGTTTCATCGCCACATAGGTTTCTGTCGTGCTGTTGGGATCCACGCCATTTTCCTGGCGATAGCCGGGCAGTGGAGCGTCCTGAGTTCCCCCGGGTCCGTATTGACCGCGGATGCAGCAGTTCCATGGTTCATTCTCATCAGCCAGTCGTGCTGCCTG
>Ga0163110_10000754_pt1 | contig 15669 bp, 13 predicted proteins | sample CRUFie1St17metaG_FD_108703 | JGI IMG/M metagenome (GOLD analysis project Ga0163110, IMG submission 108703) | Marine microbial communities from the Costa Rica Dome - CRUD Field 142mm St17 metaG | ecosystem: Environmental > Aquatic > Marine > Oceanic > Photic zone | place: Costa Rica: the Eastern...
AATTACCTTAAATCGGGAAGACGAACTATAAGAATAGAATCTAAAGGATTAGAAAAACTTGCAAAGACACTATCATCAGATTTCAATTTAGTTTGCGATGCACTCTTTAAAACGCGAGGAAAAATAATTACGCTCGGCATAGGCAAATCAGGACACATAGCCAAAAAAGTATCTGCTACTCTTTCAAGTACTGGTTCTCCATCTAGTTTTATAAATGCTGGTGAGGCACTGCATGGAGATATTGGAGGAATAAATAAAAATGACTCAGTCATAATTTTTTCTCATTCAGGCGAAAGTGAAGAAATTATGAGTCTCATTCCTTTTTTAAAAAAAGTAGGATGTGATGTTTTTTCAATAACTGGGTCAAAAGATTCTTTCATAGCAAGAAATTCTCAGGTCAGCTTGGATACAGGGATTTCTGAAGAAGCATGCCCATTGGATCTTGCTCCAACTACTAGCACCACTGTATCACTAGCTTTAGGGGACGCAATTGCCGTTGCTTTGCTGGAAGCCAAGAACTTCAAAAGTGATGATTTTGCAAAATCTCATCCGGGAGGAAAACTAGGAAAAAGGCTCATCACAACCGTAGGAGACTTGATGTCAAAAGGAAAAGACTTGCCTATTGTCTCTAGAGAAATGACCTTGTCAGAGACATTAATTGAAATAAGCTCAAAAGGTCTAGGAGTGGCCTTAGTAATTGATAAGAAAAAATTAGCAGGCATCTTTACTGATGGTGATCTCCGTAGAACCTTGAATAAGGTAAAAGACCCATTGAGTAAAAGCATAGATACATATATGACCAAAAAAACAAAAACGATTTTGGTAGATAAACTAGCCATAGAAGCATTAGAAATTATGCAAAAAAATAAGATATATTCTCTTGCAGTAGTAGATAAAAAAAATATGCCTGTTGGAATAATAAGAATGCATGATTTGATAGAATTTGGGTTGGTTTAAAACGGTATATGCTCAAGATAGGTGTTCTGTTTTTGATCTCAATTTTCATTAATTGTCTTCACGCAATTGAACTCAATAATAATTCTAAGCTTAATTCTTTTATTTCAGAGCCTTCGTTTAGTTTTTTAAATTCAGAGCAAAAGATTAGTTTAGAAGGTGAAAACGCTATTTTGATAAATAGTTTTGAATATTTGCTAGAAAAACCTGAATTAAAATTAAAAACAGATAAATTTTCAATAAATATCAAGGCTCTCAAGGCAGAGTTCAATAGAAACTCTAAATTTATTAATTTTAGAAATTCTGTAACTTTTAAAACCTTCTTTGAAAAAGAAATCTTGATTCAATCAGAGGAACTAACGCTTGATTTCAATAAACAAAAGTTAGCTAGTAATTTGCCTGTGTTTGCTTCAATAAATGGCGTTAGCGTAAACTCTCTTGGGATAGAGATTCTGCAACTCGAGGATGGCTTAAAAGCAGAATTCTATAAAGGAGAGATAAAAATAAAAACTAAAGAGAATTACCATACTGGTAGTGCCAATAAGATTTCGATCTTGCCAACTCTCAATGAGCTAGTTATGGATGGGAATGCTTACTTCGATCAAAATGGGTTGATTATTAAATCTGACACAATCCATTACAATCTCGAACAAAATAAGATAATAAAATCTTTAAACTCGAAGATAGAAAACCCTTTATGAATCTGACTGTAAAAAATATAGTAAAGTCTTACGACGAAAAGATAGCAGTTGATGATATTTCTTTTGAAGTAACTAGTGGTGAAACTGTTGGAATTTTAGGTCCAAATGGTGCTGGCAAAACAACCCTCTTCTACATTATTGCGGGGCTAATTCGTAGCGATTCAGGTACGCTTTCTTTGTCAGGAGCCGAACTGAATGACAAATCAATATCTGAGAGAACTATAATGGGATTGTCATACTTACCTCAAGAATCCTCAATCTTTAGAGGTCTAAGTGTTCAACAAAATATATATGCCGCGTTAGAGCAAAGAAAGGATTTAGATAAAAAAGGGAAACAATCAAAACTTGTTGAATTGCTTGAAGAGTTCAACCTTAATCAGTTTTCTGAGACCCTTGGAATAAAGCTATCTGGAGGAGAGAGAAGAAGGACTGAAATAGCGAGATCTTTAGCTTCTAACCCTAAATTCATTCTTCTTGATGAGCCTTTCGCTGGAATTGATCCACTAGCCGTATCAGATCTTAAAGATACTATTCGAAGCTTAAATTCCCAAAACATAGGTGTTTTAATAAGTGATCACAACGTAAGGGATACTATGCATATTTGTTCAAAAGTTCTTGTAGTCAATCAAGGTAAGATCATAGCTAATGGACACCCTTCAGAAATTTCTCAAAATGATCTTGTTAAAGAGGTCTATCTTGGACAAAACTTTTTGGCTGACTAGTGAAACAAGGCTTAAAACAGAAGCAGAGACTTGCCCTTAATGTTACCGCCTCTCTTGGCAATCAAATAAAATTACTTTCTCTAACTGGATTTGAAATAAGCACGAAGCTTAATGAGCTAATAAACGATTATTTTGAAGAAGAAGATAAAAAAGTCGCCCATTTTAGAGACGAGTATCTGATTGATAAATATAAAAATATTCTCAACCAAGGTGATTACTTAAATACCTTCACTGAAGAAAATGAGTCTGATCTTCAAAAGCAACTCCTCGATCAGCTCGAGATAGCTCCCTTAAATGAAATTCAATCTTTGGTTGGCCAATTCCTTATAGATTCAGTGGAAGCAAATGGTAGATTAGATCCGCAGCTTAACTTTGAAGATATAAAGGAAATTGTACTCGTTGATTTTGGTAAATCTGTATCTGATAAATATATTGAAGATGTGCTTGGGCTCATTCAAAATTTTGAACCGGTGGGTTGTGCTTATAGAAATATTAATGAATCTTTGACTGTACAAATAGAAAATTTAGAAATAAATGCCAGCGAAAAATTGGATCTACATGAAAATCTGCAGAGTCTAGTTCAAGAAAAAATTGAACTAGATAAAATTTCAGAAAAAACAAAAAATAATCTTAGAAAGCTTTCTTTGAATCCAGCAGGATATTTCGGTGAGACATCTCAGAATTATGTCAGACCTGATGTTCTTGCTATAGAAGATCAAAATACATGGTACGTATCTCTAAATGATGATTTCATGTCTAAGGAGTTATTGCAGGCAATCAATGACAAGATTGATTCATCTAATTCTGCAAATAGGTACGATTCAAAATCTTTTCTGAAAGGGCTCGAGAGGAGACAACAGACTCTCTTAGTTGTAACGGAATATCTTGTCGAAGCTCAAAGTAATTTTCTAAATGGCTCATCAGGAAAAAGAGCAATTTCGAATAAAGAGATTTCTGAAAATCTGAATATTAGTCAATCGACTGTTTCAAGGATTGTCCGCAATAAATACCTTCAATTGCCTGACAGATTAATTCTACTCAAAGATTTACTAGAGAAAAGGGTCAATAAACACAAAGAAGGTGCAGATGTTACAAGTGATGACTTAAAGTTTCTTCTGAAAACGATAATTGAAAATGAAGACAAATCTTTTCCTTACAGTGATGAGTTTATAAGGCTCGAGTTGGAAAAAAAATTCAAAGTAACCTTAGCAAGAAGAACTGTAGCAAAGTATAGATGTGACCTTAAGATTCCTTCATCTAAGAAAAGAATTACACAATAAATTAATTGGTCGATTCTTCAAACCAACCGTTAAATACTGTTTTTGGTTCGTTCAAAGTGCCTTTAACTGACCAAGAACCAGAGCTTAATTGGTCTAGGTTCCTTTCAAAGGCCTTACCTGCAATGTACACAACTCCTGCTGTCAAAGGGCCACCCAGCAAAAGGGCATAGGCAGGAAGATATTCACGTAGCGGTAAAGTCATGACTACTCCTAAATCAAGAGTGTACAAGTCTCCGTTTTTATCTCTTTGAATATTTCCTTGCCATTTAAATTCACTAGACCCACTTCTAAATATCATTGGAGAATTTATAGTTATTAGATCAGGAGTTATATTCAACTTTCCTTTAACAGAATCAGCACTAAACCCGGATTTATAAAGCTTTCTAAAATCAAGGTTAGTCACTTTCTCGAAAGAGTCTGTTACGTTAAAAATGTTGACCAATCTTAGTAAATTATTGGGAGTTTGTAAGTCTCCTTTATTTTCTATCAACAATCCTTCTATTTCTAAATTCAAGTCACCTCTAAAATTTTTGTAATTCAATTTCCACGGCAAAGACGACCAGACTAAATTGGTTTCAGCATAAATAGTATCCATCTCAAAATTGGGCTCAATACCGAACTGCAAAAAGCCTTTCTCGGGTGAACCTGAATAAATTTTTGATTCTAAATTAGTTTTCCAGCCAGTACCTTCTTTAGAAATAGATAATCTGGAGATGCCATTACTATTTTCTGTTAAACCCCACTTTCCATAAGCGCCGTTAATATTTTCAAAAATTATTGATGATTCTGAAGGTTCCAATTTAAAAGCCCAGTTACCGTAATCATGTGAATTAAGAACCAAAGAATTTATATTGAATTCTAACTTTTGATTGAGATTATTATAAATATCTAAAAAGAATGAACTATCGTTAGTTTCAGTAAAGTTGAAATTAACTTTCTCGAGGTCTATCAAAGGGTCTAGAGCAGTTAATCTGGGTAAGTAAACTTTTCCTTCAATGTTTTTATTATCTATTTCTAGTGCTAAGTACTTATCTGAAATTTTAGAATTTACAATCGTCTCAGAAAATAAAAAGTCTGAGACCAGCATTTCTTTGATTTTTAAATTTTTAATTTCTATAGATGGTGCACGGCCTTCTCCTGACAGATCTATTAAAGATAACAAAGATAAATCGAGTCTGGGAATACTACCTATCAAAAATAATTTATCGCTTTCTATGCTTATGGTTTGTTTCTTTTTTCCTGCAATAACGAATCCCTCAACACCCCTATCCAAGAAATGTAACTTTCCTCTAAATGCATCTCCATATCGAAATTGTAATTTTGAAAATTGACTATTGAAGAAAGGATAATAATCTAGATTAAAAGGGATTTGCTCGCTGGTCTCTTTATAAAATGGGGAAGGTAAATTGATCTCTGTGCCAGATAAGTTAGAAGAGATCTGAATGTATGTTTCCTGAATATCTCGACCCTTAATTAAGGAAGGGATTGCTAATTTAAAGGAGCTAATTGAAGATCCGGAAATCTTGTTTCTAATTTTTTTTGGCAATAAATTTCTAAATCTTAGGGAGGTATTAGAGCTAAAGAACGTGTAATCATTTCCAGAAAGTTCAGAATCTAAATCGAACACTAATGGAATGGAATTAAGCTTTAATGAAATAAATCCAGCATCAAAGCCTTTGCTACTATTGTAGTTAAAAGAGGAAAAAATATTATTTATATTGAGGCCCAAACCTTCCGCTTTTAAATTACCATCTTCTATCTCGCTTACAACCTCCAATGATGATTTGGAATCCAAAAGATGAATATTTTTCTTCAAAGGAGTTGTAAATTTAAAATTTGTCTTGTGCACTCCGTTAACTTCATCTGCACTGAAATTATTTTCGCCAAATAATCTTATCAAAGTATTAAATGGACCTTCAGATTCTCCGGTTATATCTAAAATTAAACCTGAGGAGCCTCTATAAGTCTCGTACTTGGCAGATACCTCAGAATCTAAAAATTCACCTTTATTTAATTTTCCCTTAACAGCAAAATCATTTATATTCAATTGGGTTTTAACATCCGTTATTGAATAACCATTGATATCGAGACATATATCCTCGCCAAAGGCTTGTAGACCGAAAGATCCAGAATTATCAATATAAATACCATCTCCAGGTAATCTTAAGATTATGCTTGTGTCTTCGAAAGAGCCACACTTAATTAAGTCCTTTATTGCAGATTTTGTAGTTGATAGATAGTTGGTGTTTGGAAACAATGCCAAAGCGGATTTATCACTTATCAGATTAGTTTTAACTCTTAAATCGATATTACCAATACCACTTGTTGGAATAGAAGAAAATGCAACACGCCCTTGTAATTTCTGATTTTCAAGAACACCAACAAATTGAGAAGGAAAGATTTCAAAATTTTCTTTGGATATCCTCAATTCGATTAAAGATTTAAAATTGTTTAATTTTAGGTCCTTGTCTAAGTATTTTTTTGAGGATATACCTAATGATGGGCTATCTAATATCAATCTACCCTTCTCTTTACCCAAGGAGAGCTGTCCTGATAAGCCCTCTAGGTCAAAAGATTCATTTTTGATTCCTAAATTTAGTAGAGTTGAACGAAGTATTTCCTCATTGTTTTCTAGATTGATGACTGAATTTTTCAAAATACCACTCAGAGTGAATGGAAGAAAATTATTGATATTTTTAATTATAAATTTTGGAAATTCATCTTTAGATAAATTTATATCTGGAATTATTATTTTCTTTTCATTTTTAGATAAATGAAGAAAGAAATCAGGAATTTTTAAGCGAGTATCGTTGTTTATGAATGAGGTAACCTGAACAGATACTTGATTTGAGTCCTTAAGCTTAAAACTAGAATTAAAAGATTTAATGCCGAAAATATCTTTATCAAGATTAAAGTCCAAATTTCCCTTGAGATTTAAGGCTTTATTGTTAAAAAAATTAAAACTTATGTATGTTTGAATCTCAAGACTAGACTCACATTTATCACAAAAATTTTTTAACAGGTTTCTGTCTAAAGTAAATTTATTAGCTTTCACAAAGCCTTTAAAAAATGGACTGCCAGAATCAGAACTAGGTAGCAATCCAATCTCTAATTCATCGCCCTCATCATCCCGCATAGTTAACAGAAGACTTAGTCCATCATTTATTGCAAAGGAATTTAAATCAACTCTTATGTAATTTGCAGTTTCAGAAAACCTTACATTGAGATCTTTTATATTGAGCTCCTCAATATTTTTAAGAAAATCAATCAAACCAAGAATATTACTTTCCTGATCTGAAGTTTGGTTATCAATAGTTAAATTTGAAATATTTAATTTAGATATAAAATTCCTATTGAGTAAGTTGGCTATAGAAAATTCTATTGTTACTTCTTTTAACGCTACATTTTGTGCGTTAGTTTCTATCATTAAATCCTCAATAATTACCGAAGGATATATCGGATGCCAATTCACTTCTGCGAGAACAAAGGAGGAATCAGTTCCAAAAGAGGTTTTTATCAAAAAGGAATAAAAACCCTTTTGGGTTGTCGCTACAGACAAAGAAAATATAACAATGATATAGATTGATATTATCCATAGTAATGAGGAGAGTAATTTCTTCACAAGATGCCTATAGCTTTATTTTTCTTCTTCTAAGTTCTCTCAATAAATAGAACGAAGGAGTCCAAAAAATAGATGATACCAAAGCAAAAAGGAAGGTATTGGCTAGATAAAAGCTATCTGAAATATTTAATCCAATAGTTACGTCATAAAAATCAAAAGCAAATGCTATTTTAAATATGAAGAATAGAAAAAATAAGACTACAGATTGTTGCCAAAGGGGGGAAACTCTAAATTGATAGAAAAAACGTTGACAGATATACGTAATCAAGACAAACAATAATCCATGTAGTCCGAAAACAGAACCATTCAATAAATCTACTATCAATCCAAAAAGTAGGGCTTCAAAAATACCTACTTTGTCTGGCAAAGCCATATTCCAATAGATTAAAGCTAACAAAACAAGCAGTGGCTTCCATTGCATTACTGTTTCAGGAAAAAGGTAAACATCCAGAATAAGTGCAAATACTATGGATAAGTAAATCCATGCTCTGTTTTTATTTATTTTATTTCGCATGGATCAAAAAATAGTCTCTATTGATAGGAGTTGAAGAAAATGAAACCTCTATTTTTAAAAACTCACTATCTACGGGATCACTTATAGAGACTACCTCTCCTACTAATAGACCTTCAGGAAAGACTTCACCTAGACCTGAAGTATATATTTTTTCTCCTTCCAAAAACCTAGCCGTCTTTTTAATAAACTTTAATTCACCCTTCCGTCCTAATCCCATGCCACTCAGAGAGGCGTGCAAGGATGATTCTCCGGATACTATCGGTATAGAAGACCTAACATCTTGAACTAGCATTACTTCAGCAGATAAAAATCCTAGATTATTTATTCTGCCTACGAGTCCCTGCTCTGATAAAACAGCATCATTTTTTGTAATGTTTTGTCCTTGATTTATATCAAGGACAAGTAACGGTTGATATTCATTAGATGATAGGAAGTTTTTTTTGGAAATCAGAAATCTATCCTTATCTATACTCGCAGAAGACCACAAAGAATTGAGTTTATTGAAATCAATAGATAATTTTTCTAAAGATTTGTTAATTGCCTCTAGTCTAAGATTCTCTTGCTCTAAAATTTCAACTTTTTCGTCTAATGTTTGCCTTGATGAAAAAAAAGTCGTTGAGATCTCCATTAGATTACCAGGAATTCTTGTGAGCAAGGTCACAGGCTTTATTAAGTCATAGCTTAGTGACCTTAGATAAGCTCCCGAACCATATTTAATATCCGTAAGCATGAGAAAAAGACAAAAAATTACAGCAATAATAACCCTTGAAGGTTTCATGGCTGGAATGGCAAAAATAGCTTCGCTACTTATGTTGGATACTTTATGTTCCCTTTTGAGCATATATAAATGATACTCAGAGAGTGTTAAGAAAGATATCTTAAAGTTCTATTCTGTAGAAAGAAGGTCAATATCGTATTTGTCCATAATCTCCAGCGCGCTACCTCCACCTTTCGCAACACAAGTCAAAGGATCCTCTGCAACTATCACGGGTAAGCCGGTCTGGCTTGATATTAATACATCCAGATCTCTAAGCATGGCACCTCCTCCAGTAAGCACAATACCTCTTTCGCTAATATCTGCGCTAAGTTCTGGAGGTGAGGCCTCTAAAGCTGTCCTGATTGCCTGAATAATTGCAGATAAAGGCTCAAGCATAGCGTCATAGGCTTGTTTACTGTTCATAGTAAAGGTAATTGGAATACCTTCAGCTAAATTTCTCCCTCTTACCTCCATCTCAATTACTTCTGAATCAGGAGAAGCGGTGCCAATGACATGTTTTACTTTCTCTGCAGTGGCGTCTCCTAGTAAGACTCCTTGGTTTCTTCTTACATAAGAAATTATGGATTCATCAAGTTTATCTCCTCCAACTTTAAGTGAATGAGCGTAAACGACTCCATTTAAGGCAAGAATAGCAACCTCTGTTGTTCCTCCACCGATATCAACAACCATTGATCCACTTGCTTCCTCTACTGGTAATCCAGCCCCGATAGCAGCGGCCATTGGCTCCTCTATTAGACGGACTTCTCTAGCACCTGCTTTGAGAACTGATTCCCGTATCGCTCTTCTTTCAACTTGAGTAGATTCACAAGGTACACATACCAAGATTCTAGGACTAGGTCTTACAAAACTATCTTCATGGACTCTTTGTACAAAATGTTTAAGCATTTCCTCTGTTACTTGAAAGTCAGCAATCACACCATCTTTCAATGGTCTTATGGCAGTAATATTGCCAGGCGTCCTTCCGAGCATCTTCTTAGCTTCAGCTCCAACCGCAACAACTGTTCTTTGGCCCTGATTGTTTCTAATTGCCACCACCGAAGGCTCATCAAGGATAATTCCTCTTTCTTTCACATAAACAAGAGTATTGGCTGTACCCAAGTCGATGGACAGGTCATTTGAGAACAAACCTCTTAATCTTTTTAACATTTATATACCTACGAGAATTGCTTTGATATCGTTTAATGGTAACTCTAGCAACAGCATTGTTTTTGAGCAAGCTACAATGTGCTACATTACGCATCTTTTTTATAGGAATATCCAACATATGGCTCTTAGTGATCAAGAATTAAAGGAAATAGCATATCTGGCTCGTATAAATGTCAATGAAGAATCTCTGACATCGTTAAAGAAAGAATTAGAAGACATTTTAGGGCTATTTGAAGAACTTAATGAAGCTGACACTTCTCAAGTTAGTGCTATGTCTCATCCTTTAGATTTGTCTCAGCCCACACGTAAAGACGAAGTAACTGAAGAAAATCTTCGGGAAGAACTACTAAAAAATGCACCTTCAGTGAAATCTGGTCTGTTTTTGGTACCTAAAGTTATCGACGGAGATAATTAAAATGGATTTACATAAACTATCTCTAAATCAGCAACTTAATGGACTAAAAGAAGGAGATTTCACGTCAACAGAGCTTACATCTCATTATTTAGACAGGATCTCTAAGCTAGATAAGGAACTAAATTCATTTATCACAGTTACAGAAGATCAAGCACTCTTGCAGGCTGAAGCTGCGGATAAGCGATACAAGGATAAAAATAATTTAGCTCTCGATGGGCTACCAATTGCACATAAAGATATTTTTTGCACAAAAGGTGTGCTTACAACTTGCGGCTCGAAAATGTTATCTAACTTCGAAGCTCCCTACTCTTCGACTGTTTACGAAAAATTAGACAATGAAGGTATGGTTATGTTGGGAAAAACTAATATGGATGAATTTGCTATGGGTTCGTCCAATGAAACAAGTTATTTTGGTCCGGTTAAAAATCCATGGGACACTGAATATGTTCCTGGAGGGTCATCTGGCGGCTCAGCTTCTTGTGTTTCTGCTGAACTAGCACCTGTAGCCACTGCAACAGATACAGGAGGGTCAATCAGGCAGCCTGCTTCTCTATGCGGATTGACTGGAATTAAACCAACATATGGAAGAGTTTCGCGATATGGAATGATTGCTTTTGCCTCAAGCTTAGATCAAGGTGGAGTTGTTGCAAGGTCAGCAGAGGATGCAGCATTGATACTTGAAGCCATGTCAGGTCATGACTCGAAAGATTCCACAAGTCTTAAGTTAGACAAACCTGACCTAACAAAAGGACTCGATGACTCGATCAAAGGAATGAAAATAGGTCTTCCGAAAGAGTTTTTTGCGCAGGACATGCCTGTATATATTGAGAAGTCTATAGAAGAGGCTATAGAGGTCTATAAAAGCTTAGGAGCTGAAGTTGTTGAAGTCTCTCTTAGCAATATTAATCTTTCTCTTCCAATTTACTACATTATTGCCCCTGCCGAATGCTCTGCTAACCTTTCTAGGTATGATGGAGTCAGATATGGGTATAGATGCGAAAATCCTAAAGATATAGAAGACCTTTACATGAGAACTAGAGAGGAAGGATTTGGAAAAGAGGTAAAGAGAAGAATACTGATCGGAACTTATGCTCTATCTGCTGGATACTATGATGCTTACTACTTAAAGGCGCAAAAATGTAGACAGTTAGTAGCTAACGATTTTTCGGAGGCTTTTAAAAGTGTTGATGTTATTTTATCTCCAACTACTCCTGGTACATCCTTCAAATCTGGTGAAAAAGCTAATGACCCCATAGAAATGTATTTACAAGATATCTTTACGATTCCTGCTAATCTGGCAGGCTTGCCTGGGTTGTCGGTTCCCTGCGGAGAATATGAAGGGCTACCATTAGGAATGCAATTAGTTGGTAACTCACTTGAAGAAGCCAAGCTATTACAGTTTGCTCACTCTTATCAATCAAATACTGACTGGCATAAAAAAATGCCAAATATTTAAGATGAAAAATTATTCAGAAGATTGGGAAGCGGTAATCGGATTAGAAATCCACGTACAATTATCTACAAAATCTAAGCTTTTTTCTGGAGCGAGTACAGACTTTGGTGCTTTACCTAACACTCAGGCCTGTAATATAGACTTAGCTATGCCTGGAGTGCTGCCTGTTCTCAATGAAGAAGTGCTTAGAATGGCCATTAAGCTTGGAAAGGCACTTAATGCGCAAATCAATAGCCCTACAAGTTTTGCTAGAAAGAACTATTTCTATCCGGACTCGCCCAAAGGTTATCAGATCAGTCAAATGGATAAACCAATTGTAGAAAATGGTTACCTAGATATAGAAACTGAAGTAGGAAACAAAAGAATTGGAGTTACAAGAGCGCATCTAGAAGAAGATGCAGGCAAGTCTCTGCATGATGATTTCGAGGGGCAATCCGGAATTGATTTAAATCGTGCTGGAACCCCCCTATTAGAGATAGTGTCTGAACCAGAAATAAATACTCCCGAAGAGGCAGTAGCTTATCTTAAGTCGATACATTCAATTATTAGATATTTAGGAATATCGGATGGGAATATGGCTGAAGGATCTATGAGATGTGATGCCAATGTTTCAGTAAGGAAGATAGGAGATGAAAACCTCGGTACCAGAACAGAAACTAAGAATGTAAATTCTTTTCGTTTTGTGGAAAAAGCTATTCAATACGAAATAGAGAGACAAATCCACGAACTTGAATCTGGAAATAAAATTACCCAAGAAACAAGGCTCTATGACTCTCAGGCCAACTCAACTCGACCCATGAGATCTAAGGAATTTGCTAACGATTACAGATATTTCCCAGAACCTGATTTACTTCCAATAAACTTAGAAAATGAGTTTATCGAAGAAGTAATGGCTTCTATGCCAGAAATGCCAAATCAAAAGAAAGAAAGGTTTGTCTCCGAATTCAATCTAAGTGAATATGATGCAAGTCTTTTAGCTGCCGATAAAGATTTAGCTGATTTCTTTGAGGAAGTGGCAAAAGTTTCTAATTCTCCTAAGTTAAGTGCGAACTGGATAATGGGAGAGTTATCAGCTGAATTAAATAAAGAAAATTTAAGTATTAATGAGTCTAAAATCTCTTCTAATAAACTAGGGCAATTGATATTGAGAATAGAAGACGGAACTATCTCAGGAAAAATAGCAAAAGAAATATTTGAGAAATTATGGTCTTCTGACAATGAAGTGGACGAAATAATAAAAAGCGAAGGGCTAGAACAGGTTACTGATGATAAAGAAATAGAAAGTATAATTGATGGGGTTATAAACAATAATACAGAACAGCTTGAACAATACAGATCAGGTAAAGATAGGCTCTTTGGTTTTTTTGTTGGTCAAGTAATGAAGGCTTCGCAAGGTAAGGCAAACCCTAAGCAAGTCAACGATATTCTAAGAAAGAAATTAGAAAAATAGTCTGTCCTGTAGGTGAAGGTTTATCATATTGTTAAAGTCTTTGAGGATAACTTTTCTTTCTCTCTTGCCCACTGTTGCACAATATTCATAGAAACCATATGCAGAAAGGAGAACTAGATCTGTCTGTCTATCTAAAACTGCGTCGATTTTACCCGGCCAGCCCTTCTTGATTATTTTTCTAAAGACTTGCCTGTAGTATTGTTTTACTCGGTTTCTTTCCTCAATACATTTAGGAAGATAAAAGGACGCTGAAAATACTAAATCACTATAATCTGGTAAAAGTTCTATAAAGGTTAGGAAAGTTGTCTCAAGAAGTTCTTTGGCATCGTTGGCTGTCTTTGCATTCTTCAATCCAGTTTCAAGAAAGTTTTCTATCTTTCTGTTAACTCTTTTTTGCTCATTAAGAAAGATATCTTCAATACTTAGAAAAAATTCTGTTATCTCATTGAACGGAATATCCATTTCTTCTGCAAGCCTTGGAAAGGCAATAGTGTGAAGAGTTTTATCTGACTTCCTAATAGAATCCATAGCCTTTCGGATAATCTTTACTTTCTTTTGAACATCAACTTTCATTTTAAAAAAACTTCCTATCCTGAAGATGTAAATTAAGCATATTTCTAAAATCTCGTAGGATCTTGGTTCTTTCTGTTTTGGGTATATGGACCACGTGATCCACAAAACCGTAGAATAGAACTGTTACAAGTTCTGTTTGCCTTTCTAAAACTTTTTCATCTTTTCCAGGCCACCCTCTTTTAATGAGGTTCTTAAACTTTTGTTTTACCTTTTGTCTATTCTTCTCTCTGTATTTGATGCATTTAGGCAGATAACAACACAATTCGAGATGTAAATCGGCATCTTTACTTAAAGTATCTACAAATCTTTCAAAAAATAGTTCAAAAGCGTTTTTAAAGTCTCCGGGCGTATTAGCTTTTTTGATGTGTCTATCCCAATATCTGTGCAACGACTCCCAGTTTTTCTTTTGTACTTCTAAGATTATGTCTTCAGTTGATGTATAAAACGAACTTATTTCTTCAATACCAACACCCAATTCTCTAGCAATGGCTGCAAAGCTTATCTGTTCAATTCTTTTATCCTTTCTGAGAGAATTTATAGCTCTGTTTACTACCTTTTCCTTAAGATTGCTGGTAGATCGATCCATAGTAAATTTTAGGTGATGAACATAGATAGAGTTTCTGCTATATAAGCAGGTTTGTCTACTCCTTCTATCTCCATTGTTACCTCTGTCTTCATTAAAAATCGACCATCTCCTTTATCCTCAACAGATACACATTTGCTATGAGTTCTTACTTTTGCACCCACATTAACAGGGTTAATAAATCTGACTTTATCCAGCCCATAATTGAAAACCATTTTTAAGTTTTCAGGAGCTAAAACCGCTTGAGATGTTAAATGTGGGAGTAATGATAAAGACAAAAATCCATGGGCTATGGTTGACCCGAATAGAGGTGTTGCTTTTTCTGTATCTACATGGATAAACTGATGATCCAATGTTGCATCTGCAAACATATTTATTCTGTCTTGATCTACTTCAAACCAATCTGATGATCCTATCTCTTGACCGACATAATCAACTAATTTTTCTGCTGGCACTAATCCAATCATAATTTCTCCTATTTATTTATTAAATGGTTTTTAAAATCTTCTCTCAATCCAGTTTTTAAAAGTTTTCCAGTAGCTGTATGAGGTAACTCTTCAACAAAAACAATATCATCAGGTAGCCACCATTTAGCCACTTTATCCTCTAAAAAAGTATTAATATCTTCTTTGCTCGGTTCTTGTCCCGCAGCTTTAACTATCAAGAGCAATGGTCTCTCATCCCATTTGGCATGCAATACACCAATCACACAAGCTTCGGCTACTCCTGGATGACCAACAGCTGCATTTTCTAGATCTATAGAACTTATCCATTCTCCTCCAGATTTAATAACATCTTTACTTCTATCGACTATTTCCATGTAACCCTCAGGATGAATCTTGGCAACATCACCAGTATCGAACCATCCATTTTCATCCATGGCACTCTCTTCGGCTTTATAGTATCTCTCTACAATTGTGGGTCCTTTGACTAATAATCGACCGAAAGCGACGCCGTCATGTGGAAGCTCATTTCCATCATCGTCTGCAATTGTCATATCTACACCAAAAAAAGCTTTACCTTGTTTTTGCTGAAGGTCATACCTTCTTTCAATATCCATGTCTTCCATTTCTTTAGTCCTGCTAGTTGCTGTTCCTAGCGGACTCATTTCAGTCATCCCCCATCCGTGCATCAAAAAGACATCATGTTTCTCTTCAAACTCTTGAATCATAGCTCTCGGAGCAGCCGAACCACCCACTAGAGCAGTTTCAACACAATCTAAGGTTTGATTTGTTTCATTAAGGTGCTGCAATAGGCCAAGCCAAACAGTTGGGACGCCCATGAGAAGATCAGGCTTTTCATTATCAATTAGCTCATAAACTGAAGCTCCATCTAAGGCAGGCCCTGGAAAAACTAATTTGGCGCCAAACATAGCTCCAGCATAGGGAATGCCCCAAGCGTTAACATGGAACATAGGCACCACAGGTAAGATACAGGTTGAACTAGAAACTTTAGCTACATTACCGGAACTTACTATC
>Ga0163110_10000755_pt1 | contig 15667 bp, 16 predicted proteins | sample CRUFie1St17metaG_FD_108703 | JGI IMG/M metagenome (GOLD analysis project Ga0163110, IMG submission 108703) | Marine microbial communities from the Costa Rica Dome - CRUD Field 142mm St17 metaG | ecosystem: Environmental > Aquatic > Marine > Oceanic > Photic zone | place: Costa Rica: the Eastern...
GGTTCACAGCTGACATTATACAGATACGCAATACAGTCTCTATAGCACTAACAAGTTTTGGTAAGGACTTAATGTCCTTGTTTGCCCTTATAGGTGTGATGTTCTACCAAAACACGGAACTGGCGTTTGTTTCCATCTTCATATTTCCAATTGCTATCCTACCTATTGTCAAATTAGGAAAACGCATGCGTAGGGTCACTGCCAATTCACAGGTGGAGACCGGATTATTAACTACGCTTTTGGCACAGACGTTTCAGGGTATGCGGGTAGTTAAAGCATATGTCATGGAATATTACGAAAAAAAGCGAGTCAAACTTCTGGTCGAAAAATTATTTAAGCTATCTTTTAAAGCAGCTCGTATTCGCGCAATGGTCAGCCCCATAATGGAAACTTTGGGTGGCCTGGCAATCTCTGTTGTTATTATCTATGGCGGGATTCAAGTGATAGATGGCACTAGCACAACGGGTGAACTTTTTTCTTTCATAACTGCGCTTTTGATGGCTTATGACCCTATGAAAAAACTTGGTAATTTAAATGTTGCAATTCAAGAAGGTTTGGCTGGTGCCCAACGCCTTTTTAACGTTCTTGATACAAAACCAGTGCTTTTTGACAAACCTGATGCACAAGAATTAAAAAACGTCAAAGGTAATATAACCATTTCAAACGTCACATTTTCATACGGTTCTGGATCACCAGTACTTTCGAATATTAATTTGAAGGTGTCGGCGGGCAAACGAATTGCCCTAGTTGGACCTTCTGGAGCTGGCAAATCAACAATCTTAAACCTTATACCCCGCTTTTACGACATCAACGCTGGTCAAGTTAAAATTGATGACTTTGATGTTCGGGATGTGACAATGGCCTCATTACATCAAAACATCGCCCTAGTCTCCCAAGAAATTACACTATTCGACGATACTATTCGTGCCAATATTGCATATGGTCGAGATGATGCAAGTAATGAAGACATATATGATGCATCTCAAAAAGCTGCTGCCCATGACTTTATTATGGATTTACCCCAAGGTTATGAGACACAGGTTGGAGAGCAGGGCGTCAAGCTCTCAGGGGGTCAGAGACAACGACTGGCCATTGCTCGAGCAATGCTAAAAAATTCTCCTATTTTGCTTCTTGATGAAGCCACATCTGCGTTAGATACGGAGTCCGAACGGCAAGTACAAATTGCTCTGGATAAATTAATGAACGGACGTACAACGCTTGTTATTGCTCACCGCTTATCAACCGTTGTCGATGCAGATGTCATTTATGTCATTGAAAATGGACAAATTGTCCAATCCGGCAGTCATGATACCTTGATTGAGCAAGGCGGTCCCTATGCTAAACTGTATGCACTTCAATTTTCCAACAATAGCGTTGAGATAACGGAAGTGCCGTGAAACTAAGCAAAAAAATTATACAAAACCGAGTCGCAAGAAAGTTATTATGTTTCTTTGCGGCAAACTATATTCGTTTTGTCTATCTTACCAGCCATTGGACAGTTATTCGTGGTGATATTCCAAAAAAATTTTGGGAAAAAGACAAAAAATTCTTACTCTGCTTCTGGCATGGTCGCTTATTGATGATGCCACATTGTTGGAATGTGAAAAAACCCATCCACATGATGATCTCAATGCATGGAGATGGGCGCCTAATTTCTGATACAGTAGCGCGGTTAGGCATCAGCACCATTGCTGGATCAACATCAAAAGGTGGAGTTTCCGCACTTCGCTCTATGGTGCGAACTGTTAGGAATGGGGAATACGTGGGTTTGACACCCGACGGACCACGTGGACCACGAATGCGTGCACAAGAGGGAATAGTTACAATTGCGCGGCTAGCCAATATCCCCGTTATTCCTGTTGGATATGCTTCTACCAACTCTAAGGCACTAGGCTCTTGGGATCGTTTCATTACGACTTTTCCCTTTGGTCGTGGCGTGTTCGTTTGGGGAGAACCTATAGAGGTTCCTCAAACAACCGATAAATTTGTGCTCGAAAAGACTCGTCAAAAAATAGAAAATGCAACCAATGCTGTAACCAATGAAGCTGATCGCTTCTGCGGACTTGATCCCATAAAACCTGCGTCAATTACGGCTGAAGAGACAACAAAATGATGATGTCGGTATACAGAACTGTTACAAGTTTAGGGCTACCCTTAATTCGGCTATACCTCTCAAGACGCCGTGCAATGGGGAAAGAGTGCAAATTACGCTTTACCGAGCGACTAGGCAACGCCTCAATTTCCCGCCCAGAGGGTTCCTTAATCTGGGTTCATGGGGCCAGCATTGGTGAAGCTCTTTCCATACTACCGTTAATTGAGCGCCTTCGTGCTGATCATCACGAGTGGAAGATTCTTGTGACTACAGGGACGGTGACCTCAGCTTCACTAATGGCTGAAAACTTACCTGATGGGGCCTTTCATCAATACATTCCCGTTGATCACGTTGACTATATTTATAAATTTTTAAATCACTGGAAACCTGACTTGGCTCTGTGGACAGAGTCAGAGTTTTGGCCAAACTTAATTAGCATATCCGCAACTTTTGGCATCCCTTTTGTGCTATTAAATGGCCGGATCTCAAATAAATCCCTGAAGAACTGGAAAATATTTCCCGGCCTGATCAAAGAAATCCTTGGGGCATTCTCGCTTTGTCTCGGACAAAGCGATGAGGATACTTTTCGACTTTCCATTTTGGGCGCGACAAATTGTAAATCAGTCGGCAATCTCAAATTTACTGCACCACCATTATCGGCTGATGAAGAAGCTTTAAAAAAATTATCATTGCTAATTGGCGAAAGACCTTGCTGGCTTGCCTCAAGCACACACGAGGGCGATGAAGAAATTGTTGGACGCATTCATAAAAGCATCAAAAAAACACAGTCTAAGATCTTGAGCATTATAGTCCCTCGTCATCCAGTTCGAGGCCCTAAGATAGCAAAGACCCTCAGGACTATGGGATTAAATGTAACTCTTCGTTCAACAAATGACCCACTGAATATCACTACCGATATTTATGTAGCCGATACACTTGGTGAACTGGGACTTCTATATAGACTAGTTCCAATTGTCTATATTGGAAAATCACTCGTATCTGTAGGTGGTCAAAATCCCCTTGAAGCGGCTCGCCTTGACTGTGCTATTGTATTTGGACCTAAGATGGAAAATTTTAGAGAAATCACTGCTAAACTCATAAAAGAAGATGCGTGCATAGAGGTGTCCAATGAACCTGAATTACTCGAAACAATCAAACAATTGATAGAAAATCCAGAAAAAGGCCGCCAACTAGCCATATCTGCCATGCGGTGCGCCAATCAGCAATCCGACGTTCTAGACGCCGTTATTCATGAGCTGGGACCTTTTTTGACCGAGGACGTTAATGCTAGCACCTGATTTTTGGAAATCTGAAAAGGGGGGAACACTGGCGGTATTGCTCTCTCCGCTGGGTTGGGTTTATGGGCTAGTAACCAAAGCTAGATTGAAGATAATAAAAGCGTGGGTTTCTCCGGTTCCGGTTATTTGCGTGGGAAACCTGGTCACTGGGGGTGCAGGGAAAACACCTGTGGTACTTGATCTTGCCAAACGGCTTAAGGCTAAAGGCAGAAATGTCCATTTTTTATCACGTGGTTATGGGGGATATGAGAGAGGACCAATCCGTGTTGACCCAAAAATTCACGATTTTTCCCGCGTTGGTGATGAGCCATTGCTGTTGGCAGCCCAAGCTCCTACTTGGGTTTCAAAAGAACGCCGCTCTGGTTGCATAGCCGCAGTAAATGCGGGTGCAGACATCATCATAATGGATGACGGCTTTCAGAACCCAAGTGTGGCAAAAGACTACTCAATCTTAGTCATTGATGGATGCTATGGATTTGGTAACAAAAAATTACTCCCAGCTGGTCCACTCAGAGAAACAATTTCTGGAGGCCTTGCTCGTGCCAAAACTGTTGTCATCATTGGTGAAGACCGCAGAAATATTGTCAGTTTAGTATCTACTTATGGCCACACACCTCTTCACGCCGACCTTATCCCAGATCCATTACCCAGAGAAATAAAGGGTAAATCCGTGGTTGCTTTTACAGGTATTGGACACCCTGAGAAATTTTTTTCAACCGTTTCTGATCTTGGATATATTATGCAAGAAAGTATTCCTTTCTCTGACCATCACTCATTTAACAGTGCAGATATCCATCACCTTCGTGATGTTGCCAAAAAAAGAAAAGCTCGTCTAGTGTGCACAGAAAAAGATGCCCAACGCCTGCCCATAGCATTCCTGAGTGAGGTAACTATAGTTCCTGTCACCTTGAAGTGGAGCGATCATGTAGTTATTGAAACTTTGCTGGATAAAATAAATAATGTTTAAAAACTTTATCTCACATCCATTGCAAGGTATCGCGAGCTACCTTTTCTTTTTTTTGACGAAGTTATTACCTATTGCTTGGGCTTCCGATTTGGGAGGTTGGAGTGGGCGTTTGATAGGACCTAGACTCGGCATCACAAAAAGAGCTAAACGTAATATATCTATTGCCTTTCCAGAAAAATCTAAGGAAGAGATTGAAGACCTTGTTAGCCAAATGTGGGATAATCTTGGTCGTACAGTTCTAGAGTACCCTTTGCTTAACCGTATTCAGATTAGCGGCAATAGTCCTCATATAAAACTTGTTGGAGTTGAATATCTTGAACTACTTCGTGACGACGATAAGCCCGGTTTACTTTTTGCCGGCCACCTAGGTAATTGGGAAATACCGGCTATTTGCATTTCTGCCCAAGGCCTTCCACAGCATTTTGTTTACCGAGCGCCTAATAACCCTTATGTGGAAAAACTGTTTAAAAGGCGCCACTTGATTGATTGCACACCAATTCCAAAAGGAGCAAAAGGTGCACGTGTGGCATTGAGGGCTCTTTCCGAGGGTGGGCACCTCGGCATGTTGGTTGATCAAAAAATGAATGACGGCATCTCAGCCCCTTTTTTTGGTCATAATGCTATGAGTGCCCCTGCTCTAGCCCAGTTTGCCCTTAAATTTAAATGTCCAGTGATTCCTGTAAGAGTGGAAAGACTGCAAGGTCCAAATTTTTGCATTACCTGTTACCCACCCCTTAAAATATCGCCAAGTGGTGATAAAAAAGCTGATATTTTAGAGATAACAACTAAAGTCAATAGTATTCTTGAGGGGTGGATTCGAGAACGACCATCCCAGTGGTTATGGTTGCATAACCGCTGGCCAGACAATCTTTTTTAATATATCTCCCCTACAACTAAAGCTGGGTCTAGATGGGTATGATTTAGTGTTAATCCCCAATGAAGATGAGGTCCAGTTGCCCGTCCTGTTTTACCTACTTTACCAATCGGTGTGCCTTGCTTAACAAAATTACCTTGTTCAACCAATAAGGCACTCATGTGGGCATAAACAGTTGTGAGGCCAAATCCATGATCTAGCATTAGCGTCTTCCCTGTATAAAACATATCTTGGTGAACAAGTGCAGCTATACCATCCGCTGGTGCCACAATAATAGTTCCCTCTGGAGCAGCAATATCAACGCCATTATGAGGGCTTTTTGGCTTGCCATTTAGGATTCTCTGTGATCCAAAAACACCAGAAATTCGTCCCTTTACAGGCCACAGAAATCCTGACAAGAAATGAGTCTGATTCGTATTTAACGATCTTACACGACTAATATCTGTATTTTCTGCCCTAATACGAACAATATCTTCGTGTTTTGGTATAACTGTACGTGAGGGAAGTCCGTTGATACGTTGCGTTTTATAAACCCGAGGTGCCACCCTTAAAACCTTTTTGATAACAACACCATCTAGACCAGTCACTCTCAAAATCGCCTCTTTCTTAGCATTGCGACCAAATCCAAAAAGAAAGTGACCATCAACCGATACTGTAAGTGACTGACCATTCAAATCAACCCGATTACCGGGTTCAGTCATCCCAAAAATCAAACCACCCTGCATATGATTACCAAGCAGACTTACCTCCCCAGCAACAACAGGTGGAGTAAAGAGCGATATAAAAAGAAAATAGAGTAAAAGATTTTTCACAGCAAACTCCCTTGTTTTCCATCATCCTTCACTTTCTTCCTAACAACTTGTAGCTTACCTTTTGGTTTGCCCGAGGCACTAGCTAAAACATCACCATCATGAAACCTCATAGATAATTCGGAGCCTGGTATAACATCTGCAGATGAGGGCAAAATGTTTCCCGAGCTATCAAAGACAAGAACGAACCCGCGCTCAAGAACTCGTTGATAGGAAAAACTCTCCAACAATGCAGATGCCTGTTTGAGGCGCTGCTGACGTGCGTTTTGAAACCCTTTTGTAACTTGTAAAAGCGCTCTTACTTCACCATCAAGACGCAAGCGAGCGTGGTCAATTCTCTGGTTCGGCTTTAGTAATGATGCTGCAGTTTTAGCCAATCTGGCACGACGGCTAGCAATGCCGCCCCGCAGGCTATTCTCCAGCCGTTCGCTCCAGTCATCAAGCCGCTGAGATGCCTCTTCAACTACTCTGCGCAAACTAGGTAGGCCACGGCTCAGCCCGTCTATCATAATTTTTCTTTGGCTCAAATTACGATTCATAGCGTTATAAATTCGCAGTCCATCATCAATAACTTGGGCAAGTAACTCACTACGAACTGGAACTGCCTTCTCTGCTGCTGCCGTTGGTGTTGGAGCACGGAGATCAGAAGCATAGTCAATAAGCGTGGTATCTGTTTCATGGCCGACAGCTGATATAAGCGGAATAGTGCACGCCGCCGTGGCACGAACCACAATTTCCTCATTAAAAGCCATTAAATCTTCTAACGATCCACCACCACGCGCCACTATCAGTAAATCCGGGCGAGGGATTTTGCCTTTACCATCCAAAGCAGCAAAACTATTTATAGCGTCACTAATTTCAGAAGCTGCTGTATCACCCTGCACAGCAACCGGCCACAAAATAACGCGGACAGGAAAGCGATCGGATAAGCGATGCAGAATATCTCGGATAACGGCCCCAGTAGGAGAACTTACAACACCCACAACCTGCGGTAAGAAAGGGAGACTTTGTTTTTGGCTTTCTTCAAATAAGCCTTCCTCAGCCAGCCTCCTTTTACGGTCCTCCAAAAGCTTCAGCAAAGCCCCCTCTCCAGCAAGTTCCATAGATTCTATAACTATTTGATAAGTAGAACGTGCCCCATATGATGTAATCCGCCCGGTGGCAATAATTTCTAAACCATCTTCTGGAACAAGAGATAATCGCTTTACTGTACCCTTCCAGCAAACTCCGTCCAAAACCGCAATGTCATCCTTTAAACGCAAGTAAACATGACCAGATGCGGCGCGCGCAAAACCAGTAATCTCTCCACGAATGCGTACTCTGGGAAAACTCTCCTCCAATGTATTTTTCAAAGCCTTCGACAGTTCTCCTACAGAGAACTCTGGGAGATTATGCAAAGATTCTTCTATTGATGGGTTTTCAGTCATACCAAACATTATGTATGCTAAATAACAATGGTGCAATTAAAGGAATTTATATTATGAAGGTTTTGGTTGTAGGGTCGGGCGGACGCGAACATTCTTTATGCTGGGCTATCGCGAAATCGCCTAAATGCAGCAAATTGTTTTGTGCCACCGGAAATGCCGGTATAGAAATGATTGCCACCTGTGTGAACATTGCTGCTGACAATATTAATGCCCTTGTCGCCTTTGCTGAAGAAAACAAAATCGATTTTGTCGTAGTTGGCCCAGAAGCGCACCTAATAAAAGGTCTAGTCGACAAACTCAAAATACTTAACATCAAAGCCTTTGGGCCTAGCGCAGCAGCAGCGGTGCTTGAGGGTTCTAAAGGCTTTATGAAGGACATATGCTCAAAATATAATATTCCTAGTGCAAAATATGGTCGCTTCAAAAAGCCGGAAAACGCTAAAGAATTTATCTGCAATCACCAAACCCCCCTTGTTGTCAAAGCGGATGGCATCGCTGCTGGCAAGGGGGTCATCATATGTAAAAATAAGCAGGAAGCTATCAAAGCAGTTGATTACATTATGACTGAGCGTGCTTTTGGTGATGCAGGAAACGAGGTTATCATAGAGGAATTCATGGAAGGCGAAGAAGCAAGTTTCTTTGTTCTTGTGGACGGGGAAAATACATTAGCACTACGATCAGCCCAGGACCACAAAGCAGCTTATGATGGCGATCAAGGGCCCAATACTGGTGGCATGGGCGCTTATACCCCGGCTCCGATCATCAATAATGCAATGGCAAAGCAAATAATGGAGAAAATTATACAGCCAACAATCAAGGCCATGGCCAATGAAGGTAGGCCTTATAAGGGTGTCCTTTATGCCGGGTTGATGATTACAAACAAAGGACCACGCCTAGTTGAATACAACGTGCGTTTCGGCGACCCGGAATGTCAGCCATTGATGGTTGCTTTGAAATCAGACATCTTGGATGTTTTAATCGCCTCCGCCGACGGAACACTCAATCAAATTAGTCTGGAATGGCACGACGAGGTCACTTTGATTGTAGTAATGGCCTCCCAAGGTTATCCAGGAAGCTATCAAAAAGGGACTGAAATTAAGGGCGTTAAGGAAGCAGACACCATTGATGACGTTTTTATCTTTCACGCAGGCACAAAATCTAAGAATGGTAAACTCATTGCCACAGGAGGCAGAGTTCTAGGTGTTACATCAAAAGCTAAAACAGTCGCCGAAGCTCAGAAACTTGCCTATAAAACTATTGAAAGAATTGATTGGCCTGGCGGATTTAATCGTACTGATATCGGCTGGCGCGCAATAGAACGTTAAAAAGTACTGTAAGACAAGGAGTTACATTGATGGATGACCAAATACGCACCAAAATTGAGGCCGCTGCATTTCGCGAACTTATTGCACATTTACAAAAACGTAAAGATGTCCAAAACATTGACCTTATGAACCTCTCTGGTTTTTGTCGAAACTGCTTATCAAAGTGGTACATGGCTGCGGCTAAAGACAATAATATTGAGATGTCCTATGAAAACGCGCGGGAAATTATCTACGATATGCCATACGAAGAGTGGAAAAAAGCATATCAGCATGAGGCAACTGAAGATCAAAAAAAAATTTTTCAAGACACTAAGCCACTTCACGCAACTATTAGAACTGAAAAAACATAATTAACGCAAATCACCAAAAAAAGATTTGAGTAGTTTCGATGCCTTGCTTTCTTTTATCCCGCCAATCACTTCCGGGCGATAGTGGCAACTAGAGGATTCGAATACTCGGGGCCCATGATCGACTCCACCGCCTTTAGTATCATAAGCCCCAAAATAAAGCCTCCGTATGCGAGCAAAAGAAATTGCAGTGGCGCACATTGAACATGGCTCCAATGTCACGTAAAGATCACAATTTTCGAGGCGAGTGCTCTGTAATTTAGAGGTTGCTTTGCGTATTGCAATTATTTCAGCGTGAGCGGTGGGATCATTGTTAGCTATTGTGCAGTTTCCTGCCCAAGATAAAACCTCACCACTTACACCATCAACAATCACTGCTCCGACAGGCACCTCTCCTCGCTTCGATGCATTTACAGCTTCTTTCAGTGCTATATCCATATATTTAGACATACTCATTGCAGAACTTTGAACCTAGAAAAGGGCAACGTCAAGTGAACTGCTTGCCGTAACTTCCAGATAAGCATACAGTTTACACGATGATGACACCTGTAATTGGCATAACACTGGATTCGGAACAACCAGGATCCTATTCAAAGTTTCCGTGGTATGCACTCCGCGAAAACTATATAGAGGCTGTCTCGCGTGCGGGAGGCTTACCCTTGGCTCTACCCCACGAAGAAGCATGGGTTGACAAATACTTAAGCCTGATAGACGGGTTGGTAATAACAGGAGGAAATTTTGATGTTGATCCAGCCTTATTTGGCGATGACAAACGTCACGCAAAAGTTACAACTAAAAAGAATCGCACTAATTTTGAATTAAGCATGGCTAGAGGCGCATTAAAACGCAATATGCCAGTGCTTGGAATTTGCGGAGGTCAACAGCTTTTGCATGTTGTGCTGGGTGGCCGCTTAATCCAGCATATCCCAGATACCATTGATAAAGCGCTAGCACATGAACAGTCGAATCCGCGAGATGAAGCAGGACATGAAGTTTTAATCAAGGAAGGCACACTTTTGCGCAGCATTGTTTGTGCTGACACCTTGGCTGTTAATAGCGCTCATCATCAGGCTGCACTCGATGAGCCCAATGGAGTAATTGTTAATGCCCGTGCAACGGATGGTGTCATAGAAGGCATAGAAGCTCCTGCTTATAATTTTTGTCTGGGTGTTCAATGGCACCCAGAATTTAATATTAACGGGGGTGATGAGAAAATTTTCAAAGCCCTAGTTGTTGCTTCAGGGAAAAGCAAGTGAGTGGGAGAAAACCTGAACGTATAGCAAAAGTCATTGCACGCGCAGGCATATGCTCCCGGCGGGAGGCCGAGCGCTGGATTGCAGATAACAGGGTTAAAGTTGATGGCAAGACGTTACAAAGTCCTGCTCTTACAGTGGATGATACAAACATTATCCTGGTTGATGGCAAACACCTACCCCGCGCCCAGGAAACTCGGCTTTGGCGCTATCATAAACCAACTGGCTTAGTTACAAGCCATAGTGACCCACAAGGGCGCCCAACTGTATTTGGTGATCTCTCCTCAAAAATCGGGAGGGTTATTTCCATCGGGCGCTTGGACTTAAACTCAGAAGGATTGTTATTACTGACCAATGACGGAGAATTGGCTCGGCGCCTTGAAATGCCTTCTAACGAGTGGATCCGGCGCTACCGGGTTCGTGTTCGCGGCACGGTCGATGAAAAAAAACTTGAGGCACTTCAAAATGGAACTACCATCGCAGGAATCAAATACAAATCTATCAGTGCCAACCTAGATAGCAAAACACGGACAAATGCCTGGTTAACAGTTGGCTTGACTGAAGGTAAAAACAGGGAAATTCGTAAGATTTTAGCGCATCTAGATTTAGAGGTTAATCGATTAATCCGTCTTTCCTATGGGCCATTTGAGTTAGGAAAGCTTGGAAGAGGTCAGGTCGATGAAGTCAAGACAAAAATTCTTCGCGATCAATTGGCAAAAAATAAAAACGGGGTCTCGGGTAAATTTGGTGGGGTTGGCTGGGCCAAACCAAAAAAAATAAATAAACAAAAACACTATAAAAAAAGAGCTAAATTACATTCAGTGAGAACCAAAAATTGAGGGTCATTGGCGGAAAATATAAAGGGCGTTCCCTTAAGTCTCCTGTAAGCCGTAATATTCGACCTACGTCTGACCGTGCTCGTGAGGGTATTTTTAATATTCTTACTCACTCCATCAACTGGAGAGGGTTTGAGAAAATCACTGTGCTTGATGTATTTTGTGGAACTGGAGCACTTGGGCTTGAAGCCATATCACGGGGAGCTTCTTACGGAGTTTTCATTGACAACAATGAAACTGCTCTTGAACACATAAAAGTCAATGCAGAATCTCTTGGAGAAAGCAAAAACATTTTAACACTAAAACTTGATGCTTCACAGCTTTTTAAGCTACCACAAGCTATTAGGACACCTCTAGCCTTAACTTTTCTCGATCCTCCATACGGATCAAAACTATCTGACCAAGCTCTAATAGCCTTATGCCGCAATGGTTGGATTGCGTTTGGTGGTTTGATTGTGGTTGAAATCAGCAAAGATGACAAACTAACTCTGCCTGAGGAACTCCAACTTATAGATGAACGTATTTATGGGGTAGCACAGGTAAAGTTTCTTAAATTTAAGGGGGACTAAGTAGCGTTTGCAATAATACAACTTACCAAACACGATTATTTATAACGTTCATATATCTGTGAAGAAGACTTAATTATTACTTATCTAGTATTGATATTATAAATAGGCGAATAAAAGCGATAAGTTGGGTTCAGACTGCATTAAAAACAACTTTTTATGCTGAAAACCTTGAGCAATGTTTTTAAATTGTCCATTCTATACTAAGTGAGGCACTGAAGCCCCAAGGATCATAATTTCTATGAGTAATAACCGCATATATATTTATGACTGTACATTGCGTGATGGAGCCCAAACACAGGGTGTTGATTTTACTACCAGTGATAAAGCTCTAATTGCCAAGGAACTCGACCAACTGGGCATAGACTATATTGAAGGTGGTTGGCCAGGGGCCAATCCAACGGATGATGCTTTTTTTGCTTCACCACCTAAACTTACACGTTCGTGTCTAACTGCTTTTGGTATGACGCGCCGGGTCGGACGTTCAAGTGATAACGACCCAGGACTCAATGCCCTACTCGATTGTGGCACGAAAGCAATCTGTATGGTTGGCAAAACATGGGATTTTCACGTGAATATGGCACTGGAGATTAAAGAAGAGGAAAACATCTCTATGATCGCTGACTCAATATCCCATGCTACGACTAGGGTCAAAGAGGTAATATTTGATGCTGAGCACTTTTTTGATGGTTATAAGGAAAATCCTGATTTTGCACTAGCATGCCTCAAGGCAGCGCATGACGCAGGCGGACGCTGGATCGTTTTATGTGATACCAATGGTGGCACGTTACCTCACGAGATTACGGAAATTATTAACGAAGTTACCCAGAAAATACCCGGATCAAAATTAGGTATTCATTGCCATAATGACACTGGAAACGCTGTCGCTAACTCTTTGGCCGCTGTGCGAGCTGGCGTGCGTCAAGTGCAGGGGGCACTCAATGGTCTAGGTGAGCGTTGTGGGAATGCCAATTTGATTAGCATCATTCCATCACTCGTACTAAAAATGGGTTATGAAACTGGTCTCTCTGCAAATGATTTAACTCATCTTACTCACGTTTCAAAAACCCTTGACGAATGTTTAAACCGCCAATCAGAACGAAGTGCGCCATATGTTGGTGAGTCTGCTTTTACACACAAAGGCGGGTTACATGTCTCTGCAGTGGGAAAAGATCCGCGTACATATGAACATGTGGAACCTAGTCTCGTTGGCAACCAACGCAATATTGTTGTTTCAGATCAAGCTGGAAAATCAAACATTCTAGCCCGCTTTCAGGAAATTGGGATAAATGTCAAACCGAAGGACCCTAAAGTTGCGCTGCTGGTAGAGCAAGTTAAAGAACGTGAATTCGAGGGTTATTCTTACGATGGCGCTGGTGCTAGTTTTGAGCTTTTAGCTAGGCGATCCCTTGGAAAAGTACCTGAATTTTTCCATTGTAACAATTTTAGAGTCCTTGACGAACGTCGTTGGGATGCCAACGGAAACCTTATCATTATGTCAGAAGCAACAGTCAAGCTGACAGTTGAGGGAGAAGAGTACATGACAGTGGCTGAGGGTAACGGGCCTGTCAACGCTCTTGACAAGGCTCTAAGAAAGGTGTTGACACCAATTTATCCAACACTTGAAGACCTGCGCCTTGTAGATTTTAAGGTACGTATTCTTCGCTCGAAAGAGGCATCTGCAGCAACAACCCGTGTTGTAATTGAATCTTCTTCTAATGAAGAAAAACACTGGTCAACAGTTGGGGTTTCCACAAACATTATCGAGGCTTCATACGAAGCCCTGAGAGATAGTATTATTTATAAGCTTTACCGTGACGGCGTAACCTGAAATTTATGAGTGATACAAATAGATTACGACGACAACCAAAATCTAGTGCAAGGTTAGCAGACGATGCACCTAGCATCATTCTAATTAATCCGCAACTTGGTGAAAATATTGGCATGGCAGCACGTGCAATACTAAACAATTCACTGGGACATTTACGTTTGGTAGCCCCCGTGCACGGTTGGCCCAACGAGCATGCAATCAAGCCATCAGCTGGCGCCAAAGTTGTTCTTGATACAGTTGAGGTCTTTGCTAACACAAAGCAAGCAGTTGCAGATCTAACTCATGTATACGCGACAACTGCAAGAGATCGAGACATGACCAAACGGGTTATAACAGCAAAAGCTGCAGCAAGTGAAATGCGTCGTTTCATCAAAGCGGGCTATAAACCTGGAGTTATTTTTGGACGCGAATCGTGGGGATTAAGCAACGATGATGTAGCAATGGCCGATACCCTCATCACTATACCGCTGAACCCAGCTTTTAGTTCCCTAAATTTAGCTCAAGCAGTTCTTTTAGTGGGTTATGAATGGTTTCAGTCAGGGGATAAAACTAAAGGAGTTGACGTTCAGATTCCCAAAAATACTCGAATTGCTAATAAAGGTGAGTTGATAGGCTTATTTGAACATCTTGAAAAAGAATTGGATAATTGTGGTTTTTTAAGACCTCCAGAAAAACGGCCAACCATGGTCAACAATATTCGTAATGTCTTCCAACGGGCCAATATGACTGAACAGGAGGTACGTACTTTTAGGGGTATAATTTCAGGATTGGTGCGACGACACGAGCATAAGAAAGGTTAGCTCATGTCTCTAGAAGCTAAGCCAGTCTGGAATGTCTTGAGGTTTATATAAAAGGTGATGAGTCGAACCTTCATAGGGAAAACACTTTTATACTCGTTCTGACAACCAAATAGCTATTCGCGATCCAGTTTTCACAAGAGCGCTAATAGTTCCATAACCTGGAGCCTCTTTCGCACCTTGTTCGAGACCAATTTCTTTGTGCTCAAGCTCTTCTGTGCGGAATTTTTTGCAGACTTCTTTGAGATCCCTCTCGTTATTTCCCAAACTTTCAAGTTTCTCAACTTGCGCCGCATAGTGCTCATCAATCACTTCCTCGACAGCGACGGTACAGGCCATTGCGGCTCTTTTACCCATAAGGGCAGTCCCCGCTCCCAAAGCAAAACCCGCAAGGTGCCATAACGGCATCAAAGCAGTTGGGCGGACCCGGCGATTATTAAGTATTTTTGAGAATGTTTCATAATGTTCAATTTCTTGATCCAACATATGCTTAATAATTGAGGTACTGTCCGATTGTTCCATAACACTCAATTGCCCCTGGTAAATTCGAACTGCTCCATATTCGCCGGCATGATCAACACGTATCATTCGTTCGATCAACTGATCTTGCCTCAGGTCGCCCGGCAGTAAACCCGCTTTTGATGAATACTTTTTTTTCATTGTACTCATTATTCTGTCTTCTCCATTAATTTCTTTAATATCCTTTGACTTATCACAACAGATGTTAAGCTCAATATGCTTGAGAAAAATACGTTATACGTAGCTAGACTTACTCCAAATATACTCCAGTTAACATCATCACAAGATCTTTCTGCCTTTTGCATCAAACTGGCGCGCAATTCTTCCAAAGTGACGTTCTGGCTGAGGCTTCCGGAACATTCTGAACTCCACCAAAGTCTCTCTAGGCCAACATGGTAAATAGCCAAGCCTGATCCAGACAAGTAAATTAAGCCGCATAACATAAAAATATGTGGTGTTAATGTTGATGGCCTCCTCAGGAACAGTATGATGATCGCAAGAAAACCTGTTAATAGGAAAGGAATACGTTGATATAGACAGAAAGGACAAGGTTCCTTGTCAAAAAAATGTTCTGCTATAAGAGCTGTTGATAAAGTGGCCAAGGCCACAGCCAAAATAATTATGGCAAATGTACGTTGCATATACATAAATTAACTATAACAGAAATTTAATAATCATGAATCCGCCAAATAAAAGTATAAAAAAAGTGGTCGCCAAAATACCTAA
>Ga0163110_10000756_pt1 | contig 15665 bp, 15 predicted proteins | sample CRUFie1St17metaG_FD_108703 | JGI IMG/M metagenome (GOLD analysis project Ga0163110, IMG submission 108703) | Marine microbial communities from the Costa Rica Dome - CRUD Field 142mm St17 metaG | ecosystem: Environmental > Aquatic > Marine > Oceanic > Photic zone | place: Costa Rica: the Eastern...
CATTATCTATAGTCAGGCCAAAAAAAGTTAAGCCCTATGGGCACACTTACCTCCTCCCCATTATCCAAAATATAGGATAAATTTACATCTGGTTGTGTGCTACTTACATGTTCTCTAAATGCCCTAGAGTCTCTTGCTAAAAATTTATTATCTATAAAATCTCTAATATCTTTTTTTTCTGAACTTCCATCTACTGATGTAATAAGATATTTTAATCTTGTAGTTAAATCAGCTGTATTTTCTTTTTTTAATTTTTTAAGTCCAGCTATTTCTCTTTCAATTTGTTTTTCAACTCTACCTGTAGCTAATTGATATGTTAATATTGTACCTGTAGAAGGAGTTGTAAAAGTAAATTCATTTTTACCTGCCTCATACTCAGTATCATCAATTTCTTTATTTTCTAATGTAGAAATATCTAAGGTATAATTCATACCATTAAGAGTTACTTCATATTCTTTACCATAACCTAAAATACGAGTAGCAATTAATAATGCATTTTTATCACCTACAATAAGATCATCTATATTAATATCTTTATCAACAATAACAGATCTTAATAATTTATCAAGTACTGTGCCTTTTTTAATATAAGATTGGTTTGAAAGAATGTCTTCTTCCTTAGCTGTCATATATTTTATTTCAACTTTACCACTAGATAATGGATTTTCTTTGTCATAGATTAGACCTTTAGATGGCAATTCTACCTCTTCGGTCGGGAATTTGTATTCGCTCATATACTTTATTTAGTTAATAACGTTTATTATACATATACAATATAAAAAAAAGCTTGACCGAAGCCAAGCTATTTTTAATAAAAGGAGGGGTAAATATTTTAGAAATTTAATATACAATAATCTGGTTGTACTGTTAAAGATATTTCTTGGGCAGCATTTTCATTATCCCAGCTATAATCTCCAAAGTTAGCTTCTGTAATTAAAGCTCCTTTGATAATCCATTCTGAAACGATATCACCTACAGGTCCTAGGATGTTTAATGTTAAGTCTTTTTTATAAAAATCACTATAACCATCTCTACCTGTTACTGATTCGTGATGTAATCTAACCCATTCCATACATGCTTGAGCACCACTTGGTGTAATTGGATCAAATAAAGTCATTGATATTGTGTTCCAAAGTGTTTTACCTTTAACATATCTTGCAACGTTAATGTGGTTCAATTGAACTGTACCTTGAGTAAGTGAAACAGCTCCCATCCCCTTAATTTGGTATGATGGTATTCCGTCAACATATAAGATAAACCTATTCTGTTGCTTTGGCTCAAAAGCTGTATAAAATATTTCGTTCGGGTCTAATACTGCCATTGTTGTTTATTTTATTATAAATATTCTATTTTCTAATTTTTATTCAGGAAATGTAGCTCCAGTTGGTAACACGTTGAAATCTAATATAATGAATTCAGCTGTTTTAGTTGGTTGTAGGTAAATTTGTCCTACTAGCTCATTTCTATCTATCACGTCTGGTGTGTTATTGGAAGCATCCATTACCACTTTAAACGCAAATAATCCTTGTCTTTGTTGTACACTTTCTAGGTATGGATTTACTTCTGCTAAAAACGCATTTCTTGTAGCATTTGTATTTTGTTCAAATACTAAATTATCCGATACTTGTACTATAAAGCTCTTAAGTGCAATTAATAATCTTCTAACATTTACTCTATCTAATGCACTAGCTCTTTTCTGTAATGTTTTCTGACCAAATACTACAACACCACTTCCTGGGAATGTAGCTATTGGGTTAACATTTGCTTCATATAATGTATCTCTATTACCTGAAGTTAATTTTCTTTCGGCTCTAATTACACTTCCTAAAGCACCTCTAATTAGACCTGCTGGTGCGAACCATGGGTCTGAAGAAGCATCTGTAAATGCATAAACACCAGGTATATAAGTTGAAGCTGGGGCCCAAACTATTTGTCCTGTATTTGCATCTAGTGTTTGTAACCAAGGCCAATATGTAGCTGCATATGAGCTATCAAATGAGCTTGCTTGATTAACAACACCATTTACAGTTGCACCATAAGGCATTAAATCAATTACTGAAATACAATCTGTTCTGTTTTGTGCTAGTGTTACTAATGAAGTAACTACTGAACTATGTTGGTTTGCATTTAAACCTGGAGCAGATATTACATTAAATTGATAATCATCTTTATTATTTAATAAATTGATTGATGAAGTATAATCATCTGGAATAACACCTTGGATATTATCAGCTGTTATATCAGCACCAAAGAATGCATTTCCATCTTCTATATTTTTTCCTGTTGCATCAGTAAATGAACCTGAACCTACTTGAGGTAAAGAACCTGTAAGGGCATCTTTAATAGATCCATCATTATTAAAGTATTGTGGTGTAGGAGTGTTTACTGCAGAAACATAAACGTAAGCACTTCTATTAGCATAGCTACCACTTTGTTGTACATAAAAATCTGTACCATCTTGTCTGATTGAGTATCTAGTATCTCCTATTACTTTAGCTATATAGTTAGGAGCTGTTGGATCCATAGATAGGTTGTTATAAGTTTCTAGGACCGCTTTTTCATTCGTTATATCATTTCCTCTTCTAATTAAAAGTGAAAATTGACCTGATGATGTGTTTACAGTAGGTATTTCCCATCTTAAGTTATCTGACGAACCAGATACTAATGAACCAGCTGAATTTAATGAACCTGAACTGTTCATAATTTCACCTTCGGAAATAGTTGATAATTGGAATGATGTTTTCTGGTATGCTGAATCAGCTGCATCAGCAAATCCTAATGCTACGATACCACTACCATTTGCACCTGCTAAACTTCCAGAAGTTTTAGCTGGAGTGAATGAACCTGTAACAATTCTAGTTACTAATAAAGATTCACCACCATTCGCAAAATAATTTCTAGCTGCAATTGAGTTAAGATAAGTGTAATATTGGGAACCACTTTCAAGAGCCCCACCAAAAATAGCTTCATATTGTGAGAAAGATGAAACCGCTGTTGGAATATTAACAGGACCTTTAACAGCTGGGCCTAAAATTGCAGCACCAAATGTTACTGGTCTTGAACCAATAAACGACTGATCATTTTCTCTTGCTAATACACCTGGAGATATTAATGTTTCTGCCATTGTTTAATTATTATAATTGTTTATTTTATTATAAATATTAAAAATTATTTCAAAAAACTACTTTGTTGGAGTAAATTCACCCTTTTCTAAATCTAAATTGCCTTCACCATATTTTTCTTGCAATTCCACAGCAAGGGCACGTTGATTTACTTGTAATTCCCTGAATTTTTCTAATAATTCATCTTCTTTTTGTTCGAGCATTTCATAATTTAATTTGATTTGCCCTAACCCTCCTACTATCTCATTTGTTAAATTTTGATAGTCTGTTAATTTTGAAACTTCTTCTTTCGATAACTTTTTAGTTGCCATAATGTCAATTAATTTTGTTAGTTATAAATATATATAAGTGGTCTTAAAGATACAATTACTGTAATTCTCTTAAATTTCTTTTTCTACCATTATCTGTTGGATTTTGAATTGAATCATCCAATTTATCTATATCACCAACTGTTTCAGTATTTATTGTTACTTTAGCCTTAGAGTTGTATACTTTAGTAGCATTTAATTCTCTTTGAATAGTATCTGGTAGTATGTATCCTCTTAATCTTATATTAAAAGTACCTCTTACTAATCTATCTTTACCTGCTGTTAATTCAGTAGCTGTAGAAAAACTATCTATAAAAGCCCTAAACATAAATCTATCAGGATTACCCCAATATGCATCTGAGGCATACTCACAAGCTTCTATAATTTTATTTAATTGTTCCATGTAATAAGTTTGTACTAAAACACTATATTCTAAAGTTAAGTAGTCTGGTTGAGCTACTACATGAAATTTTTCTACGGGTTTTCTATTATTTAATGTAGCAAAATTACTATAAAAGTTTTTTGAACTATATTGTTTAGCCCATTTACCATATAAATTAGGTTGATTTGCATCTAATTTATTTGCTACTGTTCTATCTTTAGCTAAAGAATCTCTTTTTATAACAATAATAGGCATCATAATAGCACCTTCTTTATCCCTATAATAACCATCTCTTTGGAATGATTTCCATCTTTCAGGAGCACCATAAATTATAGGTACATCTCTGCGTTGACCATTTTGATAAACAAATGGTTGTATTTCATTTTGAAAGTAATAAAATATAGCTTCATCAATATCTTTTATACCAACTGAATATTGTTTAGAATCATCATCTTTAAAGCTCATTTGGGCTGATCTATTAATAGCTATACCTGTATCTTCATAATTTGGATTTACAGGCATGTTAGCTTTATTAGGATCCCCTACAGAACCTCTTCCTTCAATTCCTTGAAAAGCTTGACGACTTCTTTCACTTAAAGTCAATTGATATTTTGGTATGGGTTTTCTAGGTTTTGGCATTACATTCTTTCTTGAATTGGTGAAATAGCTACTTTATCTGCTGGTATATAATATGTAGAACATAAAATTGATACATTATTACCATAATTTTCTAATCCTGGATTCAATGGATTAGGTGTACCATCACTATCGTTATTTGGATATTCAGGATTTTTACCTCCCCAATATTGGTTAGCAATTGTACTTTGTACTCCGTAATATGATTCTTGATATAAAATAATATCTCCTACTCTAGGAACAACATCTTTTTCTACTAAATCATCTCTTAGGAAAAAGAAATTAATACCTTGTTGGAATTGAACACCTTCATATTCTCCTTCAGGATATTCTTGATCACCTCTATCTATTAAAACATTAAATAGAAAAGGACCATCATAATATTTTTCTTCAGCTGCCTCACCATAGATATTAACTTTAGTTTCTTCTAATTTAAATTGATAGATAGCACACTGTTGAGTAATAATATTACCTAATAATTCTCTATTAAAATTTCTCATCAGAGACCAATCTCTGACTCCTGTAAACATTGCCATATTATCCTACATAAATTGTATAAGGTACTTGTTGTAATTCCTTCATTTTAGAATCCGCTTCATTAGCTCTTCTTTCCAAAGTAGCCATTCTAGATGTTTCATCAAAATATGCTCTTAATCTTTCAATTAAAGCTGTTTTTTCAGATGTAGCTGCTGCTATTAAATCTGATTGATTAAGTGTTACATCTGCATTTGGAATAGGAACTGAACTATATTTACCTCTTACATATCCTAACATTTCTTTTGATAATGCTAGTGTATACTCAAATATCCATTGTCTACCTACTGAATTAATATATTCGTAAGTAGGATTTTCATATGGTGCATTTGAGACATTAGTTACTCTATCTGGTGTTTGTTGTACTGAAGATGCTATTCTTTCATCTCTTAAAATATACTCAAACCATATTCTAGCATTTTGATTATCTGTTCCCGTTGCACCAAAATTAGGTATTGGGAATATTCTTAACATATCATTTTTAATTTCAAATGAATAGTTATTTAATCTAATCATTTGGTTCATTTCTATTTGTTGAATCACTTGTAAATCGTAATTTAAAGGAGCCATCAAATAACCTAAACCATCTCCAAATCCACCTATACCTACAATACCTGCTGCTAATACACCTCCAAATCCAAATCCATTATAAGGATCTAAATAACGAGCAGAAGCAGGATAAGGTTCTTGATAAAATACTCTTTTAACTTCAATACCATGTTGGTACTCAGAACCAGTATAACCACTTTGAGTCATAAAAGTTTGAAATGAATAATCTTGAACACTTGAAGTTAATGCAAATGAACCAGTATAATAATTTACATTTCCTCCTGAACCAGCTTCTTCTCCATATTGTTCTGTTAATCTAACAATTGGTTCAAAACTCGGTGTTATAAGCGCTTGATTTAAACTTGACCCAGTGGTTAATCCCTCTAGGGATAGTTGATTATCTCTTATTTTATACGCATATAATTCATTACCATATGTAGTAACTGCTTCCTCAAAAGCGGTAAAAAATGAACCTGATTGTAATTCAACATCTACTAAAGGATAACCTAATCTTTGAGCACAAAATTTAGCTACCTTAACTGCATCGGCTTGAAATTGAGTATCTGAATTGTAAAATCCAAATGGTACTGCTGGTGCAGACCAAACGGGACAACCATCATAAATTGGTATATTCATAGTAAACTATTTTATTATAAATATGAAAAAGAAAGGCCGAACGTTAGTTCGGCCTAATTCTTATTGCTCTTGGTTAATTACTTATTATAAAGTATTTAATCCATTAACTTCGATAATACCATAGAATTCTGGTCTTACCATTTTCTTAGCATATCTCGTCAATAGACCTTTTCTTGGTGTAAAGGTATTTGGATCATATACTAATGGAGTCATAATTAATGGGATATATGGAGCAAATACAGCACCAGTTTCTAAGAACTGAGAACCTCTAAATCCTAATAGGATTCTGTTAGTTGTCATATAAGGGTTCTTATAAACTTTATATCTACCATTTAATTGACCAACTTTCTGAACACCAAATGCATAAGAAGCTTTAGCAGCGTCTCCATCTGAATCAGCAGCAAATCCTGGGATACTTTCTAAGATAGTACCTATAGTTGGAGAACATACTAAGAAGTTAGCTCCACCTCTAAGGGTTTTCTGGTGAATGATGTTACTTATTTTTTGCACTTTAGTTCCTAAAGTTTGGAACCATTGTCCTTGAGAGTTGTAGAATCCTAGATCTGAGATAGTACCGTTAGCACCATCATCAACAATTCCTCTGTTGTTAACTGCAGACCATACTTCTGTTCCAGCAGAAGCAGCGTTCATTAACATGTCTAGAATTTCTAAGTCAATTTCTAATGAAATATACTCACTTAAGATAGAAGTTAATTCTGCTTCAGCATCTAATGCATGGTATGCATTTAAATCCTGTGCGAACTCTGGAGTCCAAACAGCTTTTAATTTTCTAGTCTTAGCAACGATTGCAGATGATTTCATCTGTACGTTGATTTCTGGGATCGAGATAGATGGATCGTTCAGACTGTTAGGTTCTGGGTTACCATCTTCGAAATCACCTCTAAATCTATCAGTTGGTTGTATGTTGTATACAACTGTAGCGTCTCCTGCAGCAGAATATCCACCTACTAATGAAGATGAAGGTACAATAAATGAAATTGTAGCACCACCGTCATACTTAGTAAACTGTGATAATTGCTCACCTGGTACTGAGCTGTTATAGCTAGTAAATGATCCAGATAATAATTGGATAGCTTGAACACCTTCTACATCTACGAAATCTAATGAAGATGTATTAATTGTAATTTTCGCTAATTGCGAAGGAGATGCAGTAGCTGACGCTGAATAAGTAGAATCAAAATCTACATCTGCCCAAGAAGCTGAAGTTACAGCTGCTGGATTTACAATTGATTGTGTGTTGTTGATAGAGTAAGCGAATCTTCCGTCGCCATATAAGCCACCTGCGTTAGTGTTACCAAATGGTAAATCAGCAGCATTCTGATTACCATATAATGATGAACCACTAGCAAAAGGAGTCTTGTCAGTTCCATATTGGAAGTCTAGGAAAAATACTAGTCCTGAAGGTAGGTTCATTGGTTGTACAGAAACAAATTCTTTAGCAGCAATTTGTCCGAATACTTTTCTTACCAATGGTAAAGCTACACCTGCCCACTGACCACCGATGTTAACAGCAGTTTGTGAACTAAATGTACCACTTGAAGCAGCACCTCCACCAGTTTGTGAAGACTCAACTACAAGTTGTTTAGCTTGATTTTCTAAGATAATACCCATATTGTTTTTATGAGAACCATCTAAACCTTCTAAAAGACCTGTTTTCTCCCATTTGTTTGCTAACTTAGCAGCATCTGACTGCATGTTTTGATAAGTGTTAGCACTTTCTAATAGTTGATTTAAGCTCATTTTAATAAGTTTTTAAATAATCGTTAATTAAGTTTTACAATAATCCAGCAAGTTGTCTCATTCTATTGTAAACATCGTTTGACTCAATTATAGGTTGTTTAGAATTTTTAGGTTCTAAACCAGTAGCTTTAGAAGCTGAACCTTTAACTCTATTCTCATTAATTGATGATTTATCAAGTAAACCTTCGTTTAATGTTTCATAGATAGTTTTAGCTTGTGCTACATCCTTAGCTTTGTCAAATGCTTTCAATACTTTAACTTTCTTGCTTTCATTTAAATTTTTCGCTCTGAAAATTTTATTCGAGTAAAGAAGTTTAGCGTTAAGAAGATTAACCTCATTGAGTTCGTCTTTCAACTTATGAACTTCAGCTATAGTAGCGTCTAGTTCTTCTCTCATTTTTTCAGTTTCACGCTCTGGTTTAGATTCAGGCTTAAATTTGCCTTTTTTCTTTTCATCATCACCTTTACGCATAACTGGGTTACTCATCTTTTCTTCCATTTTCTTCTTGTCTTCGTCATCCATTTTCTTAGCTTCGTCGATTTCTACATCTACGTCAACGTCTTCAACGTCTTCGACTTCGACTTCGTCTTCAACGAATTCATCACCTGGTTCAATTTCACCAGCTGATACCATGTCTTTAATGACATCTTCGATAAATCCTTTAAGGTCGTCTTCAGACATATCTTCAAGATCGATTTCTTCATCATCCATCCTGTCTTCCATGTCTTCTTTTTCGTCCTTCATTCCATCAAGGTAGCCTTCTTCTTCAGCATCAGTACGTTCATCTTCTTTCATAGACTCTTTGTCGTCCTCATCGTACATAGGTTTTTTCATCATTTCGTCCATGTCATCCTTTTTCTTTTTAGGTTTCATTTCTTCGTCCATGTCCTCTTTATCTTTTTTAGATTTCATTTCTTCGTCCATTTCTTCCTTTTTCTTTTTGGATTTCATTTCCTCATCGATTTCTTCAGATTCATTAACATCTTTAGGTTCATCAGCTTTTAATTTCTTAAGCTTCCTTTCGTTGTCTTTGATATCCTTTTCTAAGTTTTTGATGTGGTCTCTATCGTCTCTGATAGCGCCTTCCATACGTTTTTGCTCTTCTTTGTTACCTTTTTTGGAATCGTTTTTGGCTTCATCGAGTTCATCAAGTTCAGCTAATAGCTCGTCAAGATTAATTTCCTCGTCAATCTCTTCCTCATTTACGTTTACTGCGTAAGCAGGAGTACCTTGACCTACCTTTTTAGGGTCTAGAAAAGGTTTAGATTTACTTCTAGTAGGATTATTCTTCTCATTCCAGCTAACAGCATCCATTTCTTCAACTTCCTCTTTTTCTTCCTTTACTTCTTTCTCATCATCTTTATCCATTTCCGCTAATTTAGCAGATAATTGATCTTTTAAGAATGGAGTAAAAGCTTCTTCAAGAGCAAGTTTAGCATTTGCGATAGCAGTTTCCTTTACGGCTTTAGCATCGGCAATTGCTTCCTTTAACAAATCTCTATTTGTTGCCATTTTCCCAAAATTTAGTTTGTGAAGTACGATTATTTAAGAATCGTAATAAGAATTATTTAATATTGACACCGTATAAGGAACGGTGTATTACGTTTATACGTATATGAATATTCCTCAAAAATTAAGAAATAACTAAAGAAATTCCACCTGTTCCTCTTAGCATTGAAGAACTTACAGCAACATTTGAAGTTGGTGTAAATTGATATGAACTAACTCCTGAAGGAACAACTACTGAAGATATATAAGATGAAGTTATTAGTGTATTTGCATCTATACTTGTAAATGAAGCATAAGTACCTAAAGCATTAGTAGCCTGACCAGCATAAGAACCACTATAGTTTCTAACAGTTTCCACAGTAAAATAAGCCGATCCAGATAATGTATTAGTAATAGTGAATGTTTTTGCCCCAGACAAAGCTTCTGTAGGTGTACCTGCTCCGTTTAATTGTACTGCTGTATAGCTTGCCATGTTTTAAAATTTAAAATACTGGGCAATTACCTTTAGAACATAAAATTTCGTGAATTACACTATTTACTTTTGTGTAATCATAAGTTACTGTATTTTTACCTTCTTGTAATACACCCATAAATGAACCTGGGTTAGAAGGTGTTGATACAAAGTCCCAACATAATAATTCAAAGTCATCTTGTACTTCCATTATGTCACCTCTTTGTTCTAAAGAACCCATTCCTCTAGATGATACACCAACTGTAACACCATTTTTAATTAATTCTCTAAGTATATTTCCTGCTGGGGTAGGTAAAATTTCTATTTTACCCATTATATTATCTCCATCCCAACTATAGTCAGTAACAAGATGGGATACATTTTGTAAGTTTATAACTTGAGATTCTGGATGGTCTAATTCACCTAATGATCTTCTTTCTTTAATGAGATCAGTATATTTTTTCATTTCTCTTTCCCATAAATCTCTAGCATAGTAACGACCATTACCATTTTTAACCTCACATGTAGCTAAAATACCTTCAACTACAAGGTTTCCATTCTCCTTACTTACGTTTTCATTTAAAGAATTAGGAGAAAATTTTAGGGTTTGAGTTTCTATTAATAACTTTCTACTCATTTATTTTGATCCTTCTCTTTTTTTCATTTTAGCAGTAGGTCCTGAACCTGCTCCTGCTCTTTTTCTATTAGCAATAAATCCAGCTACTCTTTTTGCTTCTTCTTTATCATAGCCTTTTTCTTTATCTACTTTTTTTACTAATGAGTCAAATGATTCATCTACTTCCTCCATCTCATCTACCATTTCTTTTTTCTCGTATTTTTTTCCACAATGCTTTTCATATAATTTTTCCATCTTTTGCTTTCTTTTTTCTAAAAGCTTGATTTCTCTTTGCATTTGCTTCATTTTTTTCTTATCAATCAACTCCTGTAAATTATCATCTTCATTAATTGAGTTTAATCTATCTACTTTTTCCTGAATGTATTCACTTAAATAATCTAATTGGGCTTCCATTTTAACCATTTCACCTTCTTTTCCTATTTCAGCTAATTTAGTATCAATAGATTCTTTTTTAACTCTTTTTTTCTTCATATTAGCTTTAATTGCTTTATCTCTAGCAGCTAAATAATCATCAGAATCAATATCACCATCACCATCATGGTCTTTTTTAGCTTCATCCATATCATCTTTTTCACTAGGTAAATGTCCACCTTCATCCATTGGTAAATCTTCTTCTTTATTTTCCTCAGCATATAAATCTTTATGATATTGAGAACCAACTTCTTGCTGCCATCCTTCCTCATTCATCATATTTTTTATGATTTCACCTGACATTGCAGCTAATGAGTTTGGATTACCTGTAGTTACTACACCACCTAATGATTCTTTAATTATAGATTTAATTCTATCTTCTTTAGATTCTTTAACAGGTACCATATTGTCATCGCCTTCTTTTAATTTATCACTATAGCCACTACCACCATAAGTTTTTCCAGCGTTTTCTTCTACTTTTTGTTCCTGATATCCTAAACCTTCAACTCCAAATTGACCTTCTTTTACATAATGTAATTGATCTTTAGCTAAATTTTTAATTACTTTAGCTTGTGCTTCTTCTAATGATAAATTTGGGTCAGCTTTAATTTCGCAATAAACACCATTCATCATTTCTTGAGCATTAACATTATTAATGTTATCTACTTTAGGAGAATAATCATAGTTTCTATCTTGAGTATTTACTACTTCTTTAGCTGTTTCTTTTTCCTCAGCTTTAATTTTTTCATCACCCGCTTTATCATTCATTTTTTTCTCCACTTCGTTATTAACGATAGGATTTAATTCTTTTTTGCCTGCTTCAGCTAAGTAATTTGCAAATTTATCTTCCCAAGATTCTTTATTTGGATTAAAATCTCTTGATTCTAGTTTATTTATAGGTTGTAATGTTACAATTCCACCTAGTTCCTCATTGATTACGCTTTTATTTTTAAGAATTTTTTCAGCATCGTTATAGGAAGTAAGATTTGAGACCAAATTAGGATAATGTCTCCTAGCTTCTTTTAAAAATAAGTCTTTTCTACCTTCTCCTTTTTGGATTTGGTTGTATTGTTCTTGTAGTGTTTTCATATTATTCTTTTTCTAACAAAGTTTCTATATCTTGTAAGTAATCATTAATCATATCTGTAGGTTTAACTACAGCAAAAGTAGATGGCTGTTCTCTATATGTTTTTACAGTTTCTATTTTTGCCTGACGTAATAATTTTCTTATATTATCTAATCTAGATTCAATGGAATCAAATGCATCTATTCGTTCTTGTTGGAACTTCGATGCTTTATCTTCTTGTTCAACTAGTTTATATTTATACATATTAAAAGAGTTTTTTAGTTATAATTCCTGAATTTTTTATCTTTTTAGGAACTAATTTATATTTAAATCCTTTAACATAGTAATTATCAGTTACACCATCTGGACCTGCTTTAGGGCCTGGACCTAATGTTGCTCCTGGGTTTTGGTTTTCTTTAACTTCTTCATACCCTAATTCTTTATATGCTTTAATGTTTGGTTTTTTACCTTTTAACCTAAATGCATATGGTGTTAAATAAGCTCCTGCTCCACCACTAGTAGACATTTCATCTACTTCTTCTTGTGATGATTGTTTTACAAGTAAAGCTTTAGCTTGTTTAAGGGTGTTTGTATTTACTATAGCATCATTTTCTTTACCAGATAATTCATTCCAAATATCTAATATAGCATCAGCAAAATCAGCTGATGTGCCTATAGCATTATTATATTTTAATTTAGTAGCATTAGCTAAATTTACATCACCGGGTTCTACAGCTTCTGATACTCTTGTTATTCTTTTATATTGGTCTGGGTATTCGTTTCTTAAATGTGTTCTGATTTTGTTTCTTAGTTTACGAGCATCTTCATAAAATTCTCTAAACTTTTTATCATCTTTAGTTTTAACATAAACTCTTTTAGATACATCAACTAAATCATCCATTTCATCATATAACTTTTCAAATCCAGGTAATTGGGTTACTTTCCAACTAATAGTTCCTGTTTCAGGATTAATATTAGTTACTTCAGATTTTCTTTGTCCATCATCACTATAAGTTACTTGTCCTACCTCAAATTTTCTTTTAGGTATTCCTAATTCCTTTTCAGCTTCTTCAGGAGAAGCAGATTTAGACATTTCTGAAAGTTTATACTTGTATGGCATTTGCTACTTTAATTTCTTGTATTAATTCATAATATTGCAACAAATCAACTAAGTTGTCATTACCAACTTTATCTGTTTTATCTAACTCAACTAAATATTTAGATACTTCCTCAATTTTAATTTGAGTAACCTTATCTTTTATCTGTTTTGAATTTTTAATCAAAGTGCTTTTAAGTTCATTTATTTTATCATTATAAAACTCTCTTAAAGAAGGGGTTGAATCTACAGAATAAATAAATTCTTTAAGTACTCGTTTTTGATCTTCGGATAATGTATCATATTTTTCATTAAACCTTTCAAGTAAAATTTTATAAGTCAAAATACGAGTATCATTATCATAAGTAGAAAATTCTTCTAATACTATATCTTTTTGTTTTGTAGATACTTCTTGTTTAGTTAAAAATTCTAATAATGTAATTTTGTTATTAACTAATTGGTTAGTATCTACTGGTTTTTCACTATTAGTACCTTCTATTAAAGTATATAGAGCAGCTAATTCTTTATAATCTTTTATTTTAGCTCCAAAAAAATTATCTAAATTATAATGATTTTTAATTTCATTAATTAAATTGTATTTTTGTTTTTTTAAACTACCTCTACTGAATTTTTTAGAGCTGTCTAAAGTAGTAGAAATAAATAAAGAAGCTTTATTTTCACTAACAACTTTAGATTTTAGTATAGATTCATATAACTTATATTCTCTACCTAATGATGTTTTAACAAAATACTTTTTAAGTAAACCTATAGCAGGGGATTCAACTCCCTTTAATGTATCTGCTGTTATTTGTCTTACTAATAATTCGAAAAGAATACCTGTATTCTTATACTTTGAATGTTTTATTTTCATCAAAAATATATTTATTTATAAATATTAGCTTTTTAGTTGAGATTCATCAAGTAAATCACTATCATTTTCATCTCGCTCAAAAACCAAACGTTTCTTATTAATTTTTTTAAATATATCCTTATTTTTCATATAAGTCACTTTAGGACTTTCAAATTCAGATATATTAGGTCTATTGTCTCCATCATTCTTATCCGTATCTTTCATACGTTTTACACCTAATGGATCCTTACCAAAATTATTATCTTGTTTACCTCTATTTGTAATTGAATCCTGTGGTCTTCCTAGTTTAGGATCATCTGCGGCATATTTATCCGGTTTAGGAACTTCACCTGGGTTAGTATACATTCTTCCTCTACCATATAATGATGCTAAATCATGTGGTGTGCCATAAGATTTACCTGATTCAACTGGATCATTACCTTCAGCTTCAATTTGTGCTAATCTAAACTTACGTTTAGCATCTTCTCTAGCTAAATCTCTATATTCATCATATTGATCTTCACTAAAGTGATAAATGTTATGATAAATCCAATCAGATGGAACTAAACCTTGATCTAACATTGATTGCGCTAGTTCTGTTTTAGATTTTAATAATTCAATTCTTTCTTGATCATATATTATTGATGGTGTAGTCATTGACAATTCAAAGTTAGTCAATGTTTCATCTGTATAACCTTGAGTATATAAATGTACTAATGCAATTTTATTTAATTCTGATAGTAATATTCTTTGAATTCTATCAATTGTACGAGCAAATCTTATATCCTCAGCAGCTAATGTAGCTTTACCTTCTATATTTTCATCATATCCTAAAAATGCTTTAGGAATTTTAAGTGCTGCAAATAATTTTTCTCTTAAATATTCTACATCAGCTATACCATCATATGCTAAACCTGGTGTAGTATCTATTTTAGTTGCTTGATCATTACCTCTAACTGGTATGTAAAAATCTTCAAGCATGTTTTGCATGTTGTACTTTAAGTTATATTCACCTGTTTTTTCATCCATAAATGGAGTACGTTTCATGTTTGAAATAGTTTTTTGCATAAATGCTTCTACTTCATTAGGTGGAATAGCTCCAACATTAACATAAAATACTCTTTTTTCTGGTGCACGAGCAATTCTATGAATTAGCATCGCGTCTTCCATTAATGTATATTGTTTAAATAATTTTCTAGCTGGTTCAATATAAGCTCTACCATATGGAAGATAATTAACATCACCTACCATTCTAAAATGAGCCATTTCATAATTGTCATATATAATAGAACCTTTATCATCTGGACCTGCATCTAATTGTTGTCCTGGTACATTATAGTAACCATAAGAACTACCTGCAAACCCATCAGGATTCCATTTATATTTTACTTCAGCTGGATTTTCTGGATTAGATCCTTCTATTCTTTCAATATGATAAGCAGTATAAGGGATAACATTATATACACCAAATTTTTCTGCTATTTCTAATTTAAGGAAGAAATCACCATATTTACACATTTGTCTTGTCCACATCCATAAATTAAACTCAACATTTAATACATCATAAAATAAATTATATAGTAATTTTTGAATATCTTCGTTTGAACTTCTAATTTGAAGTACTTCACCCATATCATTTTTAAGTGTACATTCATCAGCAACAATATCTAAAGCAGAAGCTATAATAGCATCTTGATCCATTACATCATATTCTGA
>Ga0163110_10000757_pt1 | contig 15664 bp, 27 predicted proteins | sample CRUFie1St17metaG_FD_108703 | JGI IMG/M metagenome (GOLD analysis project Ga0163110, IMG submission 108703) | Marine microbial communities from the Costa Rica Dome - CRUD Field 142mm St17 metaG | ecosystem: Environmental > Aquatic > Marine > Oceanic > Photic zone | place: Costa Rica: the Eastern...
CAAGGCGTGGTTTATCAGTGTAACCAAATTTTAAAACTTCTGACATACCGTCTAAATGTTTTAATTGACCAGTACCTCCCTGAACTGGAAGCCCAGGAGGTTTATCAATTACGATGAGATGATCGTCCTTATATATAACACAGTCCTGGAGCATCTTTTTATCAGAATCTGAAATCACATACTTGAAATCTTTACGTTTGGGATTTTCATTTTCACTGATGGGTGGGATTCTTACAACTTGACCAATCTCAGTCCTGGTTGAAGGTTTCACTCGGCGACCATCAAGGCGAAGGTCACCCTTGCGACACATTTTTTCAATGCCTGATTGTTTTAAATTTGGAAATTTTTTCTTCAACCAGCGATCTAATCTTTGATCTTCATCTTCTGGTTCAACCGTAATCTTCTGCACTCGGCTCATGTAAGTAATTCACGTGCAACTAAAAATCCAACTGTCAAGGCAAGCAAAGACAAAAATACGGAAGCAACTATATAACCACCTGCCGCTAAAAACCTATCATCTTGATATAATTTTAAAGCATCCAACGAAAATGCCGAAAATGTTGTAAATCCACCTAAAACGCCAATTAACAAAAAGGGCTGCCAGCGATCAAATTCTTTATGCTCTAAGTAAACAAATAATACACCCATTACGAAACATCCTAAAATATTAACACTCAATGTTGCATATGGAAAACCAATTGACAAACCTACAATGTAACGAAGGACGGCCCCACAAGCACCGCCAAATGCCACCCATATAAAAGACCAAATCACCATAACTGCCTTTGAACCCTTGAAGAGAATAAAGTCAAGTTTTTCGTTGAGATCGAATAGACTGTATATATTCTAAATATTTACCCAACTCCTTTTCAAATCCACGATTAACTGGTCTATAAAAAACCTCAGTCTTCATTTCTTCAGGAAAATAGTTTTGACCAGAAAAACCCTCTGAATAGTCATGATCGTATGCATAACCTTTTCCATAACCTTCATTTTTCATTAAGTTTGTGGGCGCATTTAATATGTGCTTTGGTGGTGGTAATGACCCACTTTCTCTGGCTGACTTTAAGGCAGCAACATATCCAACATATGCTGAATTAGACTTTGGTGCCAAAGCTAAATACACGACTGCTTGAGCCAAAGCTAATTCTCCTTCTGGGGAACCTAATCTTTCGAATGTTTGCCAACTGTTTAAACAATATGTTTGCGCGACAGGATCAGCTAAACCTATATCTTCAATAGCCATCCTAACAAGACGCCTAGCCAAATAATGCGGATCTTCACCACCCTCAATCATTCTCGCAAACCAGTATAACGCCGCATCAGGATCTGAGCCACGGACAGATTTATGCAAAGCTGATATTAAATTATAATGGTGTTCACCTCCCTTATCATAAGCTGTTGCCCGTTTGTTCAAACTTTTTTGCAATATCTTTAGATCAATTTCTTGAACTAAATTCCACGAACTTATCTGCTCAACTAAATTCAAAAGAACTCTGCCATCGCCATCTGCAATATCCAACAAATGCTCTCGTGCCGCTTTGCTAAGTAGTAAGACAACACCTAGTTCATTTTCTGCTCGTTTTAAAATCAAATCCAAATCCTGCAGACTTAAACGGTTAAGAACCATGACCTGAGCTCTACTTAAGAGTGCTGAATTTAACTCAAACGATGGATTTTCAGTTGTAGCGCCAATCAAAAATAGCGTACCATCCTCCATTAATGGTAAAAATACATCTTGTTGCGCTTTATTAAATCGATGAATTTCATCAACAAAAAGTAACGTTCCAACACCATTTTGCTGTCGAATCTTTGCCGACTCAAATAATTTTTTTAATTCATTAACACCCGAAAATATCGCACTTAATGATACAAAATGTAACTTGGTTTCATCTGCGAGCAATCTGGCAATTGTGGTTTTGCCAACCCCTGGCGGACCCCAAAAAATAATTGATTGAAACGTGTTTCCTAACAACATCTTTGTGAGAGACCCATGCTGGCCCAAAAGTTGGTCCTGCCCAATGACATCTGATAATTTTGATGGCCGCAACTTCTCTGCTAGAGGTTTAAATACATTAGTTGACTTTGACACTTCATCTTTATCATTAAATAGGTCACTCATGCATCAAGCATATGTCAATTAAACATTAAACAAAAGTCCGAAAACTTTCGCAATTGGTACACCTTTAAATATTAATTAATAATTTGGACATCTTTACAGAGGCATTTAAAACCTCTGCTTCAAATGGTATTATTCAGTTTCCTCAACCGCGACATCTCGCGCTTTGTCAGCAAAGCCCTTTGCTTCAGGGTCTCTATCTACCAATTCTATTATCGCCATTGGCGCCATATCACCATGGCGAAATCCTGCTCTCAAAACACGTGTATAACCACCATTTCTTTCTTTGTACCTCTCTCCTAAGACGTCAAATAATTTTGAGACATGCATGTCCTGCTTAAGTCTGCTTGAGGCCAAACGGCGAGCATGAAGATCCCCTCGCTTAGCTAGGGTAATAAGCTTTTCAACAATCGGCTTTAACTCTTTAGCTTTTGGTAAAGTAGTTTTAATCTGCTCGTGTTCAATCAAAGATCCTGACAGATTAGCAAAAAGAGCTTTGCGGTGCTCATGTGTACGATTTAATCGGCGGTAGCCTCTTTTGTGTCGCATCTTAAAATTCCTTATCTAATTATACTTTGTCCGACGGTCATTATTTTTACCGTTCACCTTGGAGCGATTGCTCATATTTTCCCGAGCTTTCCCGGCATTCAAAATTCTTCAGATATTAAAAATGATCCTCATATTTTTTTGCTAGTTCTTCAATATTCTCCGGTGGCCAGTCGACTACATCCATTCCCAAATGCAATCCCATTCCAGTGAGTACTTCTTTTATCTCATTTAATGATTTTCTGCCAAAATTTGGTGTTCTTAACATTTCCGCCTCTGTCTTTTGAATCAAATCACCAATATACACAATATTGTCATTTTTTAAGCAATTAGCAGACCGGACCGATAACTCCAATTCATCAACCTTTTTGAGTAATAATGGATTAAATTCTAAATCGTCTTCGTCATCTTCTTTTCCTGTGCTTTCAGGTTCGTCAAAATTAACAAAAATAGAAAGTTGATCTTGAAGAATACGAGCAGCAAATGCAATCGCGTCTTCTGAAGTCAAAGAACCGTCAGTTTCAACTTTCATGGTCAACTTATCATAATCTAAAACTTGACCCTCACGAGTTGGTTGAACATCATAGGACACTTTTCTCACTGGCGAATATATTGCATCGATCGGTATCAAGCCTATCGGACCATCCTCCGGTCTATTTTTGTCAGAAGACACATAACCTTTTCCTGTATCGACATTTAATTCCATGGAAAGTGTGGCTTGGTCATCCAGATGACAGATAATGTGATCCTTATTCAAAATTTCGACATCAGCAACTTCCGCGATATCTCCTGCAGTAACAACTTTAGGTCCTGTAGCGTTTACAGACAAACGTTTTGGTCCTTCAACATCCATTCTAATAGCTATACCCTTAAGGTTTAGAACTACATCAGTTACGTCTTCACGAACACCTGATATTGACGAAAATTCATGAAGCACGTTATCTATTTGAACCGAAGTTATCGCAGCACCTTGCAACGATGAAAGAAGAATTCTTCTTAGCGCATTGCCTAAAGTCAATCCAAATCCACGCTCAAGTGGTTCTGCGACTAATGTAGCCATTCTCATGGGATCTGAGCCTGGTATTATTTCTAATTGAGTAGGTTTTATTAATTCTTGCCAATTTTTTAGGATCATGTGTTATTCCTCCATTCTTGTCCTCCAACCTAGATCCTTAGGTGGGGACGCTCGAGGTTTTAGAAAACATACCGATATTACACCTCCCGCAATACCAGTGCGAAAGTTAAACTCGTCTACGCTTTGGTGGACGACATCCGTTATGCGCAATAGGAGTAACATCTCGAATTGCTGTGATATTTAAACCTAAAGCAGCCAAAGCACGTAATGCACTTTCTCTACCCGTTCCAGGGCCTTGGACTTCAACTTCTAAAGTTCTCATTCCATGCTCTTGGGCTTTTTTGCCAGCATCTTCAGCTGCCATTTGAGCTGCATAAGGAGTAGACTTTCTGGAACCCTTAAAGCCCATTGTTCCTGCTGACGACCAAGCAATTGCATTACCTTGAACGTCAGATATCAATATCTTCGTATTATTGAAAGAAGAGTTTACATGCGCGACTCCTGTCGCGATGTTTTTTCGTTCTTTACGTTTAGTGCGGGTTTTTTCTCTAGCCATAGTACTCTACCTTATTTTTTCTTGCCAGCAATCGCGCGGGCAGGACCTTTACGAGTTCTTGCATTAGTATGAGTCCTTTGACCACGCACAGGAAGATTTCGTCTATGTCTCAAGCCTCGGTAACATCCTAGATCCATTAATCGCTTGATATTCATTTGAGTATCCCGTCGCAGGTCACCTTCTACATTAAAATTAGCATCAATATTTTCTCTTATCGACAATACCTCTGCATCTGAAAGCTCATTTACGCGTTTTGTAAAATCTATTCCTACAGCCTCACAAATCTTTTTGGCTGAATTATTACCAATACCGGTTATATATGTTAATGCGATTGGGACCCTTTTATGGGTCGGTATGTTGACGCCAGCTATTCTTGCCATGCGATTTCCTTTCGTTGCGGCTTCCGTAGTTCCGGAACCTTTTTTCACAACAGCGCTCGCAACTTGCGGACACTGGAAGATTATAACAGATCAATTAAAATTACTTTTAAACCGATGTTTAATCTTTTCACAGAATCAGGCAATTAAGGTGTTTAATCACCTTCGTCAAGTGTAGTTTGCATTATTCCTAACACTTGAGAACTGCTAATATTTCTTTTGCTACCAAATTGATATCTTGCAGCCCATTTATATTCCGCAAACTACCTTTGGCGTGGTAATATCCTATCAATGGCGAAGTATCCTTATAATAAGACATTAGCCGTGTTTTTAATGCCAGCTCGTTATCATCTGCGCGCTTGCTAAAATTAGTAGATCCACACAGATTACAACTTGCTGGCTCTGGCTTTGTAATTTTGTGATAAACTTCACCACACCCATCACACGTAGATCTTCCAACAATCCTCGAAACTAAAACTTCATCATCCACACGCATCTCTATGACAAAATTCAGTTTCTTGTTTACCCTAATCAGCAAAGAATCTAAAGCATCTGCCTGCGCCAAAGTACGAGGGAAGCCATCAAAAATGTATCCATTAGAATTTTCAAATGATAATTGCTCTTCAATAAGTCCAATAACTATTTCATCAGTAACTAAATTTCCCGAGTCCATTACTTTTGCTACCCGCTTACCCATCTCAGTTTCGCTTGTCCGAGCAGCCCTTAGCATATCTCCAGTGCTTAATTGAATCATACCAAGATCTTCGACAAGCTTTCTTGCCTGAGTGCCCTTACCTGCCCCAGGAGGACCAAGCAAAATTATATTCATCTTCGAGCAGATCCTTTTTTACGATTTTTACCCCGTAATTTAGACTTTTCTATTAACCCCTCATACTGATGAGCCAACATATGGGATTGAACCTGATTTATTGTATCCATAGTTACTGAAACAACTATCAAAACCGAAGTACCACCAAAATAGAATGGAATTGCAAACTGCGAACGTAATATCTCAGGTAACAAACAAACAGCCGCCAGATAACCTGCACCAACTACAAGTATTCGATTAACAACATAGTCCAGATATTCAGCAGTTTTTTGACCAGGTCTAATGCCGGGTATAAATCCATTTTGGTTTTTCAGGTTATCAGCTACATCCTCTGTTTTAAAGGCAACATTAGCCGTATAAAAATAGGAGAAAAAGACAATCATGGCTACAAAAAATAACAGATATAGCGGCTGACCCGGCCCAAAATAAGCCAGAAGTGTCGACATAAAGGGACTTGTTTGATTGCCACTAAAGGTACTGACAGTCGTCGGCAACAATAATAATGACGATGCAAATATTGGGGGAATTACTCCTGATGGATTTAATTTTACAGGTAGATTACTTGTACCACCATCATATGTCTTCATTCCAACTTGTCGCCTGGGATACTGAATATGAATCTTTCGCAGAGCTCGTTCCATAAAAACAACAAAACCTATGACAGCTATGACCATCACGATCACACTTATGATGACAGCCGGACTTATAGCTCCGGATCTACCTGAAGCAAAAAATTGCGCTAAGGCTGCTGGAATTTCTGCTACAATTCCAACGAATATAATTAATGATATACCATTTCCGATGCCACGAGCTGTGATTTGCTCACCCAGCCACATCAAAAACATCGTTCCACCAACGAGAGTGATTATGCATGATGCCCTAAAATACCACCCTGGGTCGGTAGCAAGATCACCTGCCTCTATACTCACAGCCAGTCCATATGCTTGAAATAAAGCTAACAGGACTGTACCATATCTAGTATATTGGTTTATTTTCTTTTGGCCTTGTTGACCCTCTTTTTTCAGCTGAGCTAATTGTGGAACCATAGCGGTCATTAATTGCACAATAATTGATGCAGAAATATAAGGCATTATACCAAGAGCAAAAATTCCCATTCTACTGATGGCTCCACCAGTAAACATATTCAAAATTCCACCAATACCCTGACCGGCTTCTTCAAAGAATTGTTTCAACGCTAAATTGTCAATTCCTGGAACGGGGATATAGGTGCCGATACGATATACGATCAAAAGTAGCAATGCGAACAGAATTCTTTGACGTAACTCGGTCGCCTTTCCAAATGCGCTCCAACTCATATTAGCTGCCATTTGTTCAGCCGCTGATGTCATTTGACTTCCTTTCAACTACATTTGAAACAAATATCATCATAAAACAATAATCCTTACAATGCTCTAATTCTCAATACTTAGGTAACGTTTTTGATCGTTACAAGTATTAACTATCAGCAGGAGCTGGTTTTGTAATTTTTACCATTACCTTCCCACCAGCTTTTTCAATTGCTTCTACCGCTGTTTTAGACACCCCGGTTACCTCAATATTGATTTTTGAAGTTAAATGACCCTTGTTCAAAAGCCTTACTCCATCCCAGATTCGTCTTACCAAGCCACTATTAAGAAGAGCCTCTTCGGTGATTGTACTTTTGGTATCCAGCTTACCACTATCAATAAACTTTTGTAGTATACCTAAGTTTATTACTGCGTAGCGTTTTGCGTTGATGTTATTAAATCCTCGCTTTGGTAATCTTTGATACAAGGGCATCTGACCACCCTCGTAACCATTTATTGCAACACCTGAACGAGATTTTTGACCCTTGATACCCCTTCCAGCAGTTTTACCTTTGCCAGAACCTGGCCCTCGACCCACACGCTTTTTAGTTTTATTTGCACCCGGATTATCTTTTAATTCATTTAATTTCATTTCGCTCTCCTCTGCCGGATACATCCCAAGAGCGAATTAGGATAAACGCGGCTTTTAAAATTTAATTTTGCCAAAGAGTTATCAATCTCTTTGAGTAGTAATTGTTAGCCTTTTTCTTCTATTATTTTTACTAAATGTGGTATCTTGTTTACCATCCCACGCACCGATGGAGTATCTTCAAGTTCTCTAGTTTTGTTCATTTTATTGAGACCTAAACCAATCAGAGTTTGCCTCTGTTTTTCAGGCCGTCTAATCGGAGAGCCAATCTGTTTTATTACTATTGATTTGGCCATAAGTTATGCCTCCACTTTTTCTTTTTCTGAACTCACTGTAGATCCAGCTTTAGGAAACAAATCAGATACCTTCTTACCCCGTCTTTGTCCAACCATTCGAGGGCTTGCGCTCCTAGTCAGTCCATCAATGGTAGCTCTTATCATGTTATAAGGATTCTGAGACCCTAAAGACTTCGCTACGACATCTTGCACTCCAAGCATTTCAAATACGGCTCGCATTGGTCCACCAGCTATAATACCAGTACCTTGAGGAGCAGTGCGCATTACAACTTTACCAGCGCCATGACGTCCTTGCATATCATGGTGCAGAGTACGTCCTTCTCTCAATGGCACCCTTACTAACTGACGCTTCGCTTGCTCAGTAGCTTTACGTATGGCTTCAGGAACTTCTTTAGCCTTACCTTTTCCAAAGCCAACTCTGCCTCGCTGATCCCCTACAACTACAAGCGCTGCAAAACCAAAGCGCTTGCCTCCTTTTACTGTTTTAGACACCCTGTTTATTGCTACAAGTCTGTCAGCAAATTCTGGGTTCTCATCACGCTCTCGGCGATTACTTTCTCTGGCCATCTTATTGCCTCCTTAAAACTTTAAACCACCCTCACGGGCAGCATCCGCAAGAGCTTTAACTTTCCCATGAAAAAGAAAAGCACCCCTGTCAAAATAACATTTTTCTACCCCTGCTTTTTTCGCACGCTCTGCTATAGTAGCGCCAATTTTTGCTGCGGTGGTCATATTATTCGATCCAGCTACACCCAATCCTTTTTCTAAAGAAGACGCTGAAGCGATAGTAACGCCCTTGGCATCATCAATTAACTGAACTGATATATTCTTATTTGATCGGTTTACACTTAACCGTGGTCTATCACTCGCTGAATTACGTAATTTGTTTCTAACGCGCAGACGGCGTTTTTGAAACAGCTGATTTTTTGTGTTAGCCATATTTTTCCGTCCTTACTTCTTCTTGCCTTCTTTTCTGAAGACATATTCATCTTTATATTTAATACCCTTACCTTTATAAGGTTCAGGCTTTCGCCAAGCGCGAATATTTGCTGCAACCTGACCTACCAATTGCGGATCGATACCTTCCACTACAACTTCAGTTTGCTTAGGAGCAGTTACAGTCACACCCTGAGGAACTTCGAAATCTACATCATGAGATAAACCAAGACTCAATTTGAGAGTATTTCCTTGCATTTGTGCTCTATACCCGACACCATTTATTTCAAGTTCCTTTTTGAAGCCCGCAGTAACACCGGTCACGCAATTTGACACACAGGTGCGAGACATTCCCCACTGTTGTCTTGCTCTTTTAGACGAGCCTCGGGGCAGTACAGTCACACTATTACCGTCCACTTTTAGATCAACATCATCTGTTGCCTTAAAAGTCAAAGTACCTTTTGGGCCCTTTACTTCAATGGACTGGCCAGTCACAACTGCCGTAACTCCTGAAGGCAACTCAACCGGTTTTTTTCCAATTCGAGACATTTTACACTCCTAGAAGACAGTGCAGAGCACTTCACCACCCACATTTGCGGATCGCGCTGCTGCATCAGACATTACTCCACTTGGCGTGGATACAATTGCTATTCCTAAACCTTGTCTTACCGATGGAATATCTTTGACACCGGCATAAACTCTTCGTCCAGGAGTTGATACTCGTTTCAACTCTTTGATGACTGGCGTTCCATCAAAATATTTTAAACTAATTTCTAGCTCAGGATGACCAGCTACTCCAGTAATCGACTCGTAACCACGGATATATCCTTCGCCTTTCAAAACATCTAATACCCACGCTCGTAATTTCGAAGCTGGGGTTTTCACAGTTGACTTGCCACGCAATTGAGCGTTTCTAATTCGCGTTAGCATATCTCCTAGAGGATCATTCATTCTTTAATCCCTTCCTACCAGCTTGACTTTACCATGCCTGGGATCTCACCATTTGAAGCGAGTTCCCTAAGCGCGATTCTAGACACTTTGAGTTTTCTATAAAATGCGTGTGGACGGCCGGTTACTTGGCACCGATTGTGCAGGCGCGTAGCAGAAGAATTTCTGGGTAATTTTGCTAACTTTAGACGTGCCTTAAACCTCTCCTCCATTGGTAACTCTTGATTTGCCGCCGTCTCTTTTAAAGCTGCGCGTTTGGCTGCAAATTTCTCAACCAATTTTTTCCTTTTTACTTCTCTTTGTACCATCGATACTTTTGCCATTGATTTATCCTCTCCCGCAATTAGTTGTTGAAAGGCATGTTAAAATGTTTCAACAAGCTTTTTGCTTCTGCGTCTGTGTTAGCAGTGGTGCATATTATTACGTCCATTCCCCAAACTTCATCGACCTTATCAAATTCAATCTCAGGAAACACTATATGTTCTTTTAAGCCCATTGCGTAATTACCACGCCCATCAAAGCTTTTTCCCGATACGCCCCGAAAGTCTCGAACCCTTGGCATCGCTATTGTCACCAACCTATCCATGAACTCGAACATTCTATCGCCTCTCAATGTTACCTTAACACCCAGCGGCATACCTTCACGTACTCTAAAACCAGCTATTGATTTCTTAGCTATATTCACAACTGGTTTCTGACCAGCTATTGCAGCCAAATCTGCTTCTGCCGATTTTACTTTTTTTGTATCACGAACAGCTTCTCGACCACATCCAATATTCAATACAATTTTATCAAGTTTTGGAAGCTGCATCTTATTTTTATAAGAGAACTCTTCCATCAAAGCATTCGCTATTTGGTCTTTATATTGAAGCTTAAGTCTTGGCGTATAATCAGTCATTAGATTAGTTCTCCTGATTTTTTCGCATATCTTACTTTTTTTGTTCCCTCTATTCTAAAACCTACTCTAGTTGCACCACCTATTTTTGGATCTATCAAAGCTAGATTTGATAAATTGATAGGCTGTTCCATTGGCACTCTCCCACCCTGAGTATTTTGAGTCTGCTTGGTATGACGAATAGCCATATTCATCCCTTGCACAATCGCCTTTCCCAGTTTCGGATTAATTGAAACTATTTCAGCTTCTCGACCCTTGTCTTTACCAGCGAGCACAATAACTTTATCACCCTTCTTAAGTTTTGACGCCATTACAATACCTCCGGTGCTAAAGAGATGATTTTCATGAAATTTTTACTCCGAAGCTCTCGAACTACTGGCCCAAAAATACGAGTTCCCATTGGTTCGTTAGTATTACTGAGAAGAACCGCGGCATTACTATCAAACCTAATCGCAGTACCATCTTCACGTCGGACTTCCTTGGCTGTTCTAACAACCACAGCTTTTCGGACATCACCTTTTTTTACACGGCCACGAGGAATTGCTTCCTTAACAGAAACGACGATTATATCACCTACAGAAGCGTATCTTCGCTTTGAGCCGCCTAAAACTTTGATGCACTGAACGCGGCGCGCACCGCTATTATCAGCAACATCCAAATTAGTTTGCATTTGGATCATTTTTTTACTCCCGACCTTTGGGCTTATTTAATCCCAGGGTTTCGATCAATCTAGGTAGTTATGCTACTAATACTTCCCAGCGTTTACTTTTTGACATTGGTGCGCATTCTTGAATGCGCACTTGGTCACCTTCCTTAAAACTATTCATCGGATCATGCGCTCGATACTTCTTAGATTTCCTAATAATTTTTTTCAAGACGGGGTGTTTAAACCTACGCTCGACCGACACAGTTACAGTTTGCTCATTTTTATCTGACGTAACAGTTCCTGTAAGAATTCGTTTAGGCATGCATTATATCCTTATTCCGATTTTGTATCTGAAGTTAACTGACTAATTATAGTCTTAACACGAGCTACATCTTTTTTTACAGATCGCATTCGCGCAGTATTCTCAAGTTGATTAGTAGCCGCCTGAAAACGAAGATTAAAAGCCTCTTTTTTCAAATCTGCTAGCAGCTCATTAAGCTGATCTGGTGTCTTTTCTCTTAACTCAGTAGCGTTCATCGCCACTTTCCTTTCATTAACAAATTTTTAGTCTCAATTTACTTTAATCTTTGATACCAATAAAATTTAAACTACTACCAATCTTCTCGCTCAACCACTCTTGTTTTTATCGGCAACTTCATTGCAGCCAACCTGAGCGCTTCCTTTGCCACAAAACCTGATACGCCGTCAATCTCAAACATGATTCTTCCAGGTTTTACCTTTGCAGCCCAAAACTCGACTGAGCCTTTTCCCTTACCCATTCTGACCTCTGTTGGCTTTTTTGAAACTGGAACGTCCGGAAAAATCCTAATCCAAACTCTTCCTTGGCGCTTCATATGCCGTGTCATTGCACGTCTGGCCGCTTCAATCTGACGAGCAGTAATTCGCTCAGGTTCAATGGCTTTAAGGCCAAAAGAACCAAAATTAAGCAAAGATCCACCTTTGGCCTCTCCATGTATCCGGCCTTTATGCATCTTTCGATACTTACTACGCTTTGGTTGTAGCATATTTATTCCCCTTATCGATCTCGACGCTGTGGACGAGGTCCACCGCTATCTTGAAGCTCTTGTTGACGCCTGTCACGTGCAGCTGGATCATGTTCCATTATCTCACCCTTGAAAATCCAAACCTTTATACCAATTATACCATATGCGGTCTCTGCCTCATAATTAGCATAATCAATATCAGCTCTTAGAGTATGGAGTGGAACTCTTCCTTCCCTATACCATTCAGTTCTTGCAATTTCTGCTCCACCAAGACGCCCAGCAACATTCACTCGAATACCTAAAGCACCCATTCTCATAGCGCTTTGAACACCTCTTTTCATGGCACGTCTGAAAGACACACGACGCTCAAGCTGTTGAGCTATTCCCTCCGCAACCAATTGTGCGTCTAGCTCAGGTTTGCGAACCTCCACGATATTTAAATGAAGTTCAGAATCTGTTAAACTTGCTAATTTTTGCCGTAGTGTTTCAATATCAGCTCCCTTTTTCCCAATGATAACACCAGGCCGCGCTGTATGAATTGTTACTCTGCATTTCTTATGAGGCCGCTCTATGATAACCTTTGAAATTCCAGATTGCTTGCACTCTTTGTTAATAAACTTCTTAATTTCCAGGTCTTCTAATAATAAATTGCCAAAATCTTTGCTGCTTGCATACCAACGACTGTCCCAAGTTCGATTGACTTGTAATCTCATTCCTATCGGATTGACTTTTTGACCCATTATGCTTGCTCCTCTAACTGCCTAACAGTAATTGTTACTTGCGCAAATGGCTTCAATATTTTGCCAAAGCGTCCACGCGCTCTAGGACGCCCTCTTTTCATCACCAAATTCTTTCCTACGAAAGCTTCTGATACTATTAATTCATCTACGTCTAAACCATGATTGTTCTCAGCATTAGCAACAGCTGACTGTAAACACTTTTTTACCTCTACAGCGACCCGTCTCTTTGAGAAGCTCAAATCATTTAGTGCTTTATCAACTTTCTTACCACGTATCATTTGAGCTAATAAGTTCAACTTTTGAGGACTGGTTCGCAGCATAATACTACGAGCTTGAGCCTCATTTTCTGCCACACGGCGAGAGTTTTTTTCTTTACCCATGACTAGTTCCGCTTCGCTTTTTTGTCAGCCGCATGTCCATAATAGGTGCGTGTCGGACTGTATTCTCCAAATTTTTGACCAATCATATCCTCTGATATACTTACTGGGATATGTTTTTTACCATTGTAGACACCAAAGGTAAGACCAACAAATTGAGGTAGAATTGTTGAGCGTCTTGACCAAATCTTAATAACTTCATTTCGACCAGATTCTTTTGATTTCTCAGCTTTCTTCAAAACATGAGCATCAACAAATGGGCCTTTCCATACAGAACGTGACATTTTAACGACCCTTCTTTTTTGCGTGACGCGAACGAATAATCAGCTTCTGCGACGCTTTGTTTTTATTTCGTGTTCTGGCACCCTTAGTTGGCTTACCCCAGGGAGTAACAGGATGACGACCACCAGAGGTTCTTCCTTCGCCACCTCCATGTGGGTGATCAATTGGATTCATAACAACTCCACGAACACTCGGCCTAATACCTCTATGACGATTTCGACCTGCTTTACCGAAATTTTGATTAGAATTATCAGGGTTTGAAACCGCGCCCACTGTGGCCATACACTCTTGTCTCACAAGTCTTAACTCTCCTGAGGACAACCGTATCTGAGCATAACCACCATCTCTTCCAACAAATTGCGCATAAGTTCCAGCAGCTCTTGCTATTTGCCCACCTTTTCCAGGCTTTAGCTCAATGTTATGTACAATAGTTCCAATAGGCATTCCAGAAAATGGCATTGCATTTCCTGGCTTAATATCAGCCTTAGTTGAAGATATCACACTATCACCGATACTCAAACGTTGAGGCGCCAGAATATATGCCTGCTCACCATCTGAATATTTAATGAGTGCTATAAAGGCCGTCCTATTCGGATCGTACTCAATTCTCTCAACAACTGCCGCTGTATCAACTTTATTTCGTTTGAAATCCACCACACGATATAGTCGCTTAGCACCACCGCCTTTGCGGCGCATGGTAATACGTCCGGTATTGTTTCGACCCCCGTTCTTTAACAAGCCTTCAGTTAAAGACTTGAGCGGGCGCCCCTTCCAAAGATCCGAACGGTCAATCAGTACCAATCCTCGTTGGCCTGGCGTGGTCGGTTTATACGACTTTAATGCCATCTTACTGTCTTCCGTCTTTTGCCTAAATTGGAGAGTTTTTCCAATAACGGCTGGTTATGTCTATCACTTTTTAAAAAAGCTTTAGACCTTATAAGAATCGTTACCACTCTAAGGTTACGATTCGGCTGCTTTTATCAAAGCCCTGTACTTACGTCGATGGTATTTCCTTCCTCCAGCATTACATAGGCTTTCTTAGTATTTTTACGTTTTCCAATTTGTCCTTTGAACCGCTTTGTCTTTCCTTTTACTACCGTCGTATTTACTGCTTTAACTTTTACATTAAATAACGCCTCAACCGCTTCTTTAATAAGCGGCTTATTAGAGTCCATTGAAACTTCAAACACAACCGCACCAGATTCCGAAGCCATAGTGGCTTTTTCAGTGACGATTGGTTTCCTAATCACATCATAATATGCAGTTTTGTCACTCATTTTAATCTAGCCTCCAAAGCTTGAACCCCAGATTTAGTTAAAACTAGCGTATCTCTTTTAAGTATATCATAAACATTTGCACCAGATGACGGTAAAACATCGACACCATCAATGTTTGAAGCTGCTCTGGCAAACTCCAAATTTACTTCAGCACCATCGATAAACAGCGTTCTCTTCCAACCCATCTTCTGAATAGCAGCAGCCAACTCTTTAGATTTTCCAGCCTTCAGTGAGGCTTCATCCAATACCACAAGCTCTCCAGCCGCGACTTTAGCTGACAAAGCATGTTTTAGACCTAGAGCTCTTACTTTTTTCGGCAAATCAAACGCATGACTTCTTGGTTGAGGACCTTTGTAAACACCCCCACCCCTAAATATTGGTGCCGAACGAGCACCATGTCTTGCGCCACCAGTACCTTTTTGGCGATAAATTTTCTTTTTAGAATATTTTACCTCTGAGCGTGTCTTTACCTTGTGAGTACCTGATTGAGCCTTTGCTCTCTGCCAACGCACTACGCGGTGTAAAATATCAGCTCTTGGCTCTAACGAAAAAATCTCATCCGGAAGCTCGATCGATCCCGCTTTTGATGTATCCAATTTTATTACATCTTTTTTCATTCTTCAGAACCTCCCTCAGGTATTTCCACACTCGGCTCTACTTTTTCAGCCGCTGCAGACTTCAAAGCTGCAGGATATGGAAGGTCTTTTGGCGCAGGTTTTTTAACAGAATCCTTTACAGTAACCCACCCCCCTTTAGATCCGGGGACTGCACCTTTGATCATAATTAGGCCCCTTGATGAGTCCGTTCTCACTACTTCAAGATTCTG
>Ga0163110_10000758_pt1 | contig 15621 bp, 14 predicted proteins | sample CRUFie1St17metaG_FD_108703 | JGI IMG/M metagenome (GOLD analysis project Ga0163110, IMG submission 108703) | Marine microbial communities from the Costa Rica Dome - CRUD Field 142mm St17 metaG | ecosystem: Environmental > Aquatic > Marine > Oceanic > Photic zone | place: Costa Rica: the Eastern...
ACATATTCGCAGTGGGGAGTAGCGGTATCGTTCCTCACATAAACGATAACTAAAAAAGGGTTAGCGATTTGAATCAAGGCATTAAAACAAACCGTCTGCAAGAGTCTGAAGTGCAAGCTAACTTCAGCGATCTCAAACCGTTGCTTTCAGAAAAAGAAGTCCTGGTAGCGAGTGAAAGGTGCTTATTTTGTTATGACGCACCGTGTATCAAAGCATGTCCAACCAGCATCGATATCCCGCAATTTATCCGAAAAATCAACACTGGCAATGCCCATGGCGCAGCGAAGGAAATTCTCTCCGCCAATATTCTAGGCGGCAGCTGTGCCAGAGTTTGTCCCACAGAAGAACTCTGTGAGCAAGCCTGTGTACGTAATGCACAAGAAGAAGCGCCAGTAGAGATTGGACGCTTGCAGCGTTATGCCGTAGAAAACTTGAATTCAGATATGCCTTACCCTTTCACGCGTGCGCCTGAAACAGGCAAACATGTTGCGGTAGTGGGGGCAGGTCCTGCGGGGCTTTCTTGTGCTCACCGATTGGCGAGAAACGGGCACAAAGTCTCTATTTATGAAGCGGCACCTAAAGCCGGTGGCTTAAACGAATACGGTATCGCTCAGTATAAGATGCTGGATGAGTTTGCCCAAAAAGAAGTGGCATTTGTTTTGCAAATCGGTGGTATCGAGATGCATTACGAGTCGCCAATGGGAAATCAGTTAACACTGGATAAATTGCGAGAAAAACACGATGCCGTTTTCCTTGGTATTGGTTTAGGTGACGTTAATCGATTGGGTGTTGAGGGGGAAGACTTACCTGGCGTAGAAGATGCGGTGGATTACATTCGAGAATTGCGTCAAACCAAGACGATGTCTGACTTGCCGGTGGGTGAACGCGTGGTTGTGATTGGCGCGGGAATGACCGCCATCGATATTGCCGTGCAGAGCAAAAAGCTTGGCGCACAAGAGGTGTCGATTGCTTATCGTCGCGATCGTTCTGCGATGGGGGCGTCTGAGCATGAGCAAGAACTTGCACTGCAAAATGGCATTCGCTTTGTGCTCAATGCACAACCAGAGCGCATTGAGGGTGACGAAAACGGCATTTCAGCGATTCACTTCAGCAAAACGCAAACCCACGCCGATGGAAAGTTGGTCGCAACAGAGGAGCAAATAACGGTTCCTTGTGATGTTGTGTTTAAAGCCATTGGTCAAAAAGCCACGCCAGTGCCTTTTGAAGGCAGCAATGAAACCCCTAATTTAGATAAGCGCGGCAAAATTGCGGTGAATGAACATGGGGCAACATCGTTAGCCGACGTTTTTGCCGGAGGCGACTGCACAGACGGGTTAGATTTAACCGTAGAAGCGGTCGATCAGGGCAACAAAGCAGCCCTTGCAATTCACCAATACCTACAAGAACAATAAGGAGGCGTAATGGCAGATTTATCAATAGATTTTCTGGGTATTAAGTCGATCAACCCATTTTGGTTAGCCTCGGCACCACCAACAGATAAAGCCTACAACGTTGTTCGCGCCTTTGAAGCAGGCTGGGGCGGCGTCGTATGGAAAACGTTGGGGGAAGATCCACCTCCTATCAATACCGCCTCGCGTTACGGTGCCCACTACGGACAAAACCGTCATGTGTTGGGTATCAATAACAACGAGCTAATTACCGATCGTCCACTGCAAGTGAACTTGGATGAAATCACACAGGTGAAAAAAGACTGGCCGGATCGCGTGATCATTGTGTCTTTGATGGTGCCGTGTGAAGAGGAATCTTGGAAAAAGATTCTGCCGTTAGTGGAAGCAACGGGCGCAGATGGTATTGAGCTAAACTTTGGTTGTCCGCACGGTATGCCTGAACGCGGTATGGGCGCAGCGGTTGGGCAAGTGCCCGAGTATGTTGAAATGGTTGCACGTTGGTGCAAAGAGCATTGCAGCATGCCTGTGATTGTGAAACTCACACCGAATATCACCGACATTCGTATGCCCGCCCAAGCGGCAAAACGCGGCGGCGCAGATGCCGTTAGCTTAATTAACACCATTAATTCCATTACCAGCGTTGATTTAGACCAAATGGCACCGATGCCAACTATTAGCGGTAAAGGTACCCATGGCGGCTATTGTGGCTCAGCAGTGAAGCCCATTGCACTTAGCATGGTGTCGGAAATTGCGCGCGACCCAGAAACCTATGGCTTGCCAATTTCCGGTATTGGTGGGGTGTCGAATTGGCGCGACGCGGCAGAGTTTATCGCGTTGGGTGCGGGCAATGTACAAGTGTGTACAGCGGCAATGCTTTATGGCTTCGACATCATTAAAGATTTGTGTGACGGCCTCAGTGATTGGATGGATACCAAAGGTTATGAGTCCATCGAAGACTTCCGCGGAAACGCCGTGCCTAACACAACCGATTGGAAACACCTCAACCTTAACTTTAAACGTATTGCACATATCGATCAGGATAACTGCATCAACTGTGGTCGTTGCTTTGCCGCCTGTGAAGATACATCGCACCAAGCCATTGCGAAAACCGATGCAGGTGATGGCGTTTCAAAGTACACCGTGATCGATGATGAATGCGTGGGTTGTAACTTATGTCACATTACGTGCCCAGAACCTAACGCCATCGTGATGCGTGAAATCGACGAAGGTAAGCCAGAATTGACCTGGTTAAATCATCCGAAAAACCCATACAGGGAAGCGCAGTAAGCGCCTGTTCGGATCACATAACAAGAATAATTTTATTACGGAGACAGCTCATGCCAAGAAACGTAATTAGTGGTTTGATTCAATGCCACAATCCTTTGAATGACGAATCATTGCCTGTAAGCCAAATTCAGCAAGCAGCGCTAGAACATCACATTCCTTTCATTGAAGAAGCCGGTAAAAAAGGCGTGCAAATCTTGTGTTTGCAAGAAATCTTCAATGGTCCTTACTTCTGCCCGTCGCAAGACACGCGTTGGTACGATGCAGCGGAGCCGATTCCGGGTCCAACCACTTCTATCATGCAGGAATACGCGAAGAAGTACGAAATGGTTATCATCGTACCTTTGTATGAATACGTTCAGCCGGGTGTTTATTACAATACCGCAGCCGTGATTGATGCTGATGGCACCTACTTAGGTAAATACCGCAAGAAGCAAATTCCGCATACAAATGGCTTCTGGGAGAAGTTTTTCTTCAAGCCGGGCGATGCAGAATACCCCGTATTCCAAACGCGTTACGCGAAAATTGGCGTGTACATTTGCTACGACCGCCACTTCCCAGAAGGCGCACGCATCCTTGGTTTGAACGGTGCGGAAATTGTTTATAACCCATCGGCAACGGTGGCGGGGCTTTCTCAATATTTGTGGAAACTTGAGCAGCCTGCGCACGCGGTGGCTAATGGGTACTACATGGGTTGTATTAACCGCGTGGGCACAGAGGAACCTTGGAATATCGGTAAATTCTACGGCAGCAGTTATCACGTGAACCCGCGAGGTGAAATCATTGATATTGCCTCCGAAGACAACGATGAATTGCTTATTTCAACGTTAGACCTCGACATGATTGAAGAGGTGCGTAAAACGTGGCAGTTCTATCGTGATAGACGTCCAGAAACGTACGAGCAGATAACAGAAGTGTAAGTAAGATGCCCCGAAAGGGGCATTTTCCGTAATAGCCCACAAGAAAAAAGCACACAAAGCGGCGTTCTATCCAATCCAATAAAATCAATAAGAGAGGCACTATGGAGCAGCAAGCAGTAGACAAACAAGGCTTAAATTCGGTCGCTGTTGAGGTCGGAGAGTTTGTTGAACTGAACGTCATGGACGATTTAAAACAAAGTAGTCTGTACAATGACGATATTGCTCCTACCAAGGTAAAGCAGCGAACATGGCACAAAGGTAACGTGGCTGCACTGTGGGTGGGCATGGCGATTTGTGTGCCGACTTATACGCTCGGCGGCGTGCTTACTGCTTACTTTGGCTTATCGGTGATGGAAGCGTTACTGACAATCTTGATTGCCAATGTCATTGTGCTGATTCCGCTTACCCTCAACGCATTTTCCGGCACCAAGTACGGTATCCCATTTCCTGTATTACTTCGGTCTCCTTTTGGGCTTTATGGCTCGAATTTACCCTGCTTGGTTAGGGCGCTTGTTGCTTGTGGTTGGTTTGGCATACAAACGCTTTTTGGCGGTGTCGCATTTCATCTCATGCTTTCTAGTATCTTCCCTGCGTGGGCGGCACTTGGCAGTGTCGGGGAAGTTATCGGTTTCTTTGTATTTTGGGTATTGAATGTGTATGTGGTGATGAAGGGATCGAATGCCATTAAGTTTCTTGAAAGCTGGGCAGCCCCTTTATTGCTGATTGTGGGTGTGGGCCTAATGCTTTGGGCTTTACCGCAAATTGATGTCAATGAGATTTTAGCCACTCCAGCCAAGCGTCCTGAAGAAGATTCCGCTACGCCCTATTTAATGGCAGGGGTAACGGCTATGGTGGGGTTTTGGGCAACATTGAGCTTGAATATTCCTGACTTTAGCCGCTTTGTACGCTCGCAAAAAGATCAGATTGTTGGCCAAGTATTGGGTTTGCCGTTAACTATGTTTTTCTTTGCGGCGTTAGGTGTGGTGTTAACTGCTGCATCAACAACGCTAGTGGGTGAAACCATTTCTGACCCAATCAACCTCATAGGGAAAATCGAAAACCCCGTATTGGTGATGATTGCGATGGCGATCATTATCATCGCAACGCTTTCTACGAATAGTGCTGCGAATGTGGTCTCCCCCACAAACGACTTTCAAAACATTGCTCCTAAATTAATCAGCGAAAAACGCGGCGTTTTACTGACGGGGGTGATTGGTATTTTGATGATGAGCTGGGAGTTGCTGAAAAAGCTGAATGTGATTGAATCCGATGTGAGTGTAGAAGCTTTGTATTCCAATTGGTTACTGGGCTATTCCAGCCTACTAGGACCGATTGCTGGCATCATGATTGTGGACTACTTCATTATTAACAAACAAAAGTTGGATTTGGTGTCCTTGTATCGTCGAGGTGGGTATTATGACGATATAAATTACCCGGGTGTTGCTGCGTTTCTGATCCCTGTTGCGCTGACTATTTTCACTATTCTCACCGGGAAACTGAACTGGTTTTACGACTATGGCTGGTTTACAGGCTCGATAACAGGTGCGGTTTTGTATTACCTAATGAAACGAAAGCAAACACTCGCTTAAGTATTCCCTGTTCAGTTCAGTTCAGTTCAGTTCAGTTCAGTTCAGTTCAGTTCGGCTTAGTTCAGAAGAGCTCGGAAGAGTAAACGAGAACTCAGAAGTGGGCTGAGTAGTGCATCAGTAACGTTATTGAATGGTTTAGAAAAGCGCCGCAGTCAAAAGAAAACAAGAAACAAAAACGATAAGAAATAGAAGGTAAAGGTGTTAGGTAATATGAGTGAATTAACTCACGCGTTTTCGGCGTTATTAGCCAAAGTGTATCCAGCGTATTTTTCCAATCAAGAAGAGGTAGCCCAAGGGATGAAACTTGATGGGCATTCTCTCTCCCTCACTTTGCCTTTTGTTTGCAAGCACCTTTTTGAAACTCCCAGTGAAACCCCTAGTGAATCCCAAACGGTAATTCATGAATTTTTGGCTGAGCAAGGTTTAACGCTTTCGCTTCAATTCGATGTGGCATCGGTGTTAGGACAAGATCCTACGGGCGTAAAAAACATCATTGCGGTGGCCTCGGGCAAAGGCGGAGTCGGTAAATCAACAACGGCGGTAGCCCTTGCTTTTGCCTTGCAAAAAGAGGGGGCGAAAGTCGGTATTCTTGATGCCGACGTTTACGGACCTTCTATTCCTACACTGTTAAAAACACAAGGTCAGCGGCCTCAAATTCTCCCAAATGATAAAATGTTACCTATTACGGTGAATGGCATTCAAAGTATGTCGATTGGCTATTTAGTAGAAGCAGATTCTGCAAACGTTTGGCGTGGTCCAATGGCGAGCCGAGCTTTTCATCAGCTATACAGCGAAACGCAGTGGCAAGATTTGGATTACTTGATTGTGGATATGCCACCGGGCACGGGTGATATTCAATTGACCTTGTCCCAACAAATGCCTGTAACTGGTGCGCTGGTAGTGACAACACCTCAAGATTTATCCATGGTAGATGCCATCAAAGGTATCGAAATGTTTAATAAAGTGAATGTGCCTAATTTAGGTGTGGTCGAAAACATGAGTTTCCATGTGTGTACTCAATGCGGGCACAAAGAGCATATTTTTGGTAAGGAAGGGGCGGAATTGCTGGCTCAAAAATACGCGGTGGAAGTGCTGCAAAGGTTGCCGCTATCGCTAGAGGTGAGCGACTACGTCACAGAAGCCGTTTCACCTGCTCACACCTCACAAGTAGAGGCAGCGCCAGATGATGCAGCAGCATCTAAAAACACGGTAGCGTATTTGTATCGCGCGTTGGCGTGCAAAGTGGCGTTGGCATTGTCTCGTTCCGTAAAAGCGCACCAGCAAATTCCTATTGTGAAATTGTAGCAAGAGCCGGATTGAGTCCGGCTTTTTTGGCTTTTTCCTGCTAGAATTCGACCACATTTAGTTTTATCCCCAATGTGTATGCCAGCCAAAGCCTCAAAAAACAAAAAGTCCAAAAGCCATCAGCCCCAAAAGCAGGCACTGAAAAGTCAACAAGCCTCTCAAACCGAGGCGCAAAATAGCCAGCACGGCTTCCCAAGAGCAGGTTTTATGCGTCGTTTAGCCGCTATTATCTACGATACGCTTGTTGCCGTGGCGGTTGGTATGGTCGCCGCCATGATCATTTTGATTACCCTTGTGATTTTGTTCCAAACTGGCGTGTTGGATATGGGCGGCTATGAGCATTTCAGTGACTTAGTTCAAGGCTCGCTGTTGTATCGCACCATTATTCAAGCGTGGGTTGGGTTATGGGTCTTAGGTTTTTTCTTGTGGTTTTGGCGAAACGGCGGGCAAACCATTGGGATGCGCGCATGGCGTATGCGTTTATTTAGCACAACGGATGCGCCTTTTACTTATAAAAGAGCCCTATTTCGAGTGATGTGTTCGTTCGGAGGCATTGGCACGATGCTCGTTTTGTTTGATGTGAAGAATAAGCAATCTTTACAGGATAGGCTTGCCAAAACAGAAATTCTCGTATTGACCAAAGCGGCGAACGATCATAAATCGTGGAAAGCGATTCAAGAGGACTAATCATGAGCGACGTATTGATTGTTATTCCTGCGCGTTATGCCAGCACGCGTTTACCGGGCAAGCCTTTAATGAAAATTGCAGGCGTTGAAATGCTCAAGCGGGTTGCACAGATTGCCGATTATGTGAGTCGAAAACTGGAAAACTGCGCCTATGTGATTGCCACTGATGACGAGCGTATTGAGGCGTTTTGTCGGCAAGAAGGCATGCCATCCGTTATGACTAGCGAATCGTGCCAAAGCGGCACAGAGCGTTGCTGGGACGCAGTGCAGTCGATGAAAAAGCAAGGCGTTGAACCAAAGTTTATCGTTAACTTGCAAGGCGATAATCCGCTTTGTCCTCCGTGGTTTTTAGAACGCCTAATCTTGGATTGGCAATCACAGCAAACGCAACTGGCAGCATCGCAAATTGCGGTATCAAACGCAGCGCAAGCAAGCGCTGAACTTGATACTTTGCAAGCGCAGTCAACACCTGTATCGAAGCAAGTGTTCACGCCTTTTGTGCATTTATCTTGGGATGAGTTGGATGTATTGCGTGAAGCTAAGAAGGTGACGCCCTACAGTGGCACCACGGTGCAAATTAATAAGCATGATTATGCGCTGACGTTTAGCAAAATTATTCTTCCTGCTATGCGCAAAGAAGAAAAACTAAGGCAAACATTGGCTAAGCCGCCAGTGCGACGCCATATCGGTTTATATGCTTATACCTACGACGCATTGGAAGCGTACTTTAATTTAGCGCCAAGCCCCTATGAAGACCCAGAAGGGTTAGAGCAAATGCGCTTTTTAGAGCACGATATTCCTGTGAAAATGGTGGAAGTGGACTACCAAGGACGCATTGGTATGAGCGGTGTTGATAGCCCAGAAGATATTGAGCGAGCAGAAGCAGTTATCGCAAAATGCGGCGAGTTTGTATTTTCTTGATACTGCTTCGTTTAGGCGTTTTTGCCGCAGGCTATTCTTTCCACCAAGCGCTGGTGTGGTTTTCTCCTTTTAGTGCCAGTGCTTCGCCCATTTTCGGTGTGGCTAAGTCCACACCTTTTGCGCTAGCAAGCTGTTGAATTTGCTCGAAAGGCTCCGTCCAGCTATGAAATGCTAGGCTAAAAGTGCCATTGTGAATCGGCAATAAACGTTTTCCGTTTAAATCTAAGTGTGCTTGTAAGCTTTCTTCAGGGTGCATATGCACATCGGGCCACAAACTATCATACGCGCCTGGTGGAAACGTTTAGGGCCTGCAAATTGAAACGGAGAGGCACGCTCGGAGAAGACAGGATCGAGCAACCAAAATTCGTTGTTTAATTTTAATAAAATGCTGGAATGCCCTAAGCGCCACAGGGTGTCTTGTTGGGTGCGGGTTAAAGCCTCCTGCGTGATTGGCAAAACCGGAATGCTTTGCTCCGGCACTTTATTAGGCGTGGATTCTGTGAAAGCGCGTTTTAAATACTGCCAAAAATCACTCAAACTGAATGCAGGAATGGGTGTCGCGTTTTGAAATTTCCCGTCGAGATACGTTGCTTCATGGCTTTTAGGCACGGTATCAATAGTGGCGTTTAGGTTTGGAATCGACATGATTAATCCTCCAATCAAGGCGATGATGATTAAAACAATGGATTTCCTTTTAGACATAACCAACTCGCGTAAAAGTAAACTACTCGGTGTAGTGTAATTGTATTTTCAATAAAGTAAACCCAAGAGTGTAATTAGTTTTCACCCTTTGGCATGAATTGGGCGTATTTCATGTGAACTAAAACCGTTTATTCTTATCTTCGAGGCTGCTTTTTTGGATTGAGAAATGCGACAATGCGCCTTTTAAAATCGGGCTTCGCTTGGCGCTTTTGCTCAGCGTTTGTTTGGCGGCTTATCAATGGCTTATCAATAAAGAGAAACATTATGACAACACGGCTTATCATTGCGCGTCACGGCAATACCTTCACCGCTGATCAAACGCCCACTCGCGTTGGGGCAAAAACGGATTTGCCGTTAGTTGAGCATGAGCGTGGCAGAAATATCGGGCACTACTTGTTGCATATGGGCATACAGGTGGATGCTGTGATGACAGGGCCGTTAAAGCGCCATTCTGAAACCGCAGCCTTGGTCTGTGAAGTGTTGCATTTTGATGTGTTCGATATGCAAGTGCGTCATGACTTTAATGAGATTGACTATGGTCCTGATGAAGACAAAACAGAAGACGAAGTGATGTTGCGCTTAGGTGAGGGCGACATGGAAAAAGGCCGGGCGGTGATTGATAAATGGAATGCAGATGCAACAGTGCCAGCAGGTTGGGATGTTGATGTGGAAGGTATTAAGCAAGCTTGGCGAGCATTAGGTGAAGCGCTTTGTGAGAGCGACTCTTCATACAAGGATAAAACCACGTTATTAGTGTCGAGTAATGGCACGATGCGTTTTGCTCCCGAGCTAACTGGCGATTTTGCTGCTTTTACAAAAACTCGCGACATCAAAGTGGCGACGGGCGGTGTGTGTATTTTTGAGAAAAACGACGATGAACCATATTGGCGTTGTGTTGAGTGGGGCGTTAAACCCCACAAAGTGCTAGCACAGTCACTAGCGCCTTAACATGTGCACGGCAATGGCGGCAATCACTAAACTTGGCGCCAGCGCACCGATGATGGGCGGGAAGCTATAAACCATGCTTAAAGGGCCAAATACCTCGTTGACAACAAAGAAGCCAAAGCCCGTTAACACACCCATAATAATGCGGGCGCCAGTGGTGACACTTCTGAGTGGCCCGAAGATAAAAGACAGCGCCAACAGCAGCATTACGCCCACGGAAATGGGTTGTAAGATTTTACGCCATAGCGCCAGTTGGTAGCGTCCGGAGTCTTGGCTGTTGTTATCTAAATACTGAATATACTCAACCAAACCCGTTACCGATAACGCTTCGGGCTTCACAATGGCAACGCCCAATTTATCGGGGGTCAGTGAAGAAGGCCATTGCGCTACATCGTTCTCGCTTGAGGCCACTTGTTCCCCAATGCTGGTGTTACCCACTTCTTTAAGTTGCCACTGGTTCTCGATAAATCGTGCGGATTTCGCCGTAGTGATATGACGTAATTCTAAGTCTTCACTGAAATGGTAAATGGTGATGTCTCGCAGTTCATCGCGGTTTGCGACTTCACCAATGCTAACGAACTTGTCGCCATCTTTGGCCCAGGTTAACCGATCGGACGCAAACAAATTGCCGCCCGAAATTGCTTGAGCACGGATCTCTTTGGCTTTGGTTTCGCTAATTGGTGCTACCCATTCCCCTAATGCCATCACAAATAACACCATTAGCAGCGCGCTTTTCATGGCGGCTTTGATGATTTGCAAACGGCTCATCCCCGAGGCTTGCATTACGGTCAATTCGCTTGAGCTGGCTAATATGCCCATGCCAATAAGGCCACCAAGCAAGGTCGCCATTGGGAAAAATAGTTCGATTTCTCTTGGTAAACTCAGCAAAACGTAGACGCCTGCCACTGTCATGTCGTAGCTACCACGCCCTACGTAGCGCAGTTGATCAATAAACTTGATTAAGCCGCTTAAGCCAATGAGCACAGATAAGCTGACTAAAGTGGTGCCTAGTAACGTTCTGGCCAAGTACATTTCAATGAGATTAAACATGAGATGCTCCTGTGCCGCCGTTATCCGAATCGCCTTTGTTAGCGCGGACTTTTGAGCGCAGTTTTGCTCGCACTTTTACGCCGACGGTGCGATCTCGCATGATAAGCGTAGCCCCTATTATCAATATCACGATGTGTACCCACCACAAGCCAAGCGCAGAGGGGATCTTGCCGTCTTCAAGCACTTTACGGCTGGCCATGAGGAGCAGGAAATAACCAAGGTACAACAACAATCCTGGCAGGATTTTTCCGAATCGACCTTGGCGAGGATCCACCGCGCTAAGGGGGACGGCGATTAATACCAAAAAGGGAATGGAGAGTGGAATAGCCAATCGCCATTGGAACTCTGCAATGGCAGCGGCGGAGTCATCATCCCACAGTTGTGAGGTGGGATAGGCTGTCATTTTGCGGCGTTGTTGCTCTGCTTGTTCTTCTGCGATTTGAATTTGGTATTCTTCAAACTCAACGATGTGGAAGTTGTTTTGGCCTTTTGCGCCTTCGTATTGTTTTCCTTGGCTTAATACCAGTTTTTGAGAACCGTCTTTATTTTCTAAAACAGAGCCCGCTTCGGCGTATACAATTTGAATTTTGCCATCGGCAGATTCGCTGTCGTGCTGTGCGAGGAACACTTTTCTTAGTTTGTTTTCGCTGGTGATATCGTGTACAAACATGACAGCTTGTTTGTTCGCAGTTTCTTCAAATCGACCCGGAATCAAGCTCATGAGCCCTGCCTCGGCAGCGACTTTATCTTCCATTTGGTATTCGGTTTCTACAGCCAATGGCGCTAACCAGAAGGTCAGCGCACCTGTGATGAGTGCAAACAGTAAGCCGAGTATCATCATGACACGTGCGACATACCACTCACTGACGCCGCAAGCGCGCATGACGGTCATTTCGCTGTCGACGTAAAAGCGACCGTGAGCGAGCATAATGCCAAGGAAAAAGCTTAAGGGAAGAATGAAAGCGGCAAGGACGGGCATTTTTAAGGCGAGAAAGCTAAGTACGAGTCCGGCTGGGATATCGCCATCAGAGGCTTCTGCGAGTACGCGAACAAAGCGTTGCGTGACAAAAATCGCCATGAGCACTAAAAACACTGCAAATTGTGATTTTATTGTCTCTCTCAGTAGATAACGCAGTAATAGCACTGTAACTCCTAACCTCTCGATTTTCGCGTTATTGGCAACAAAAATGGATGACTTTGGAAATAAGAAAACTAGGTTTTTTAGTGGAATGCCACGAAATTTTAAGTAAACTTACCATTTTTGTATATTTCTATGGTTATGCTTCGTCGTTGGAACCCATAATCACCACAGAGAAAATCGGGCTGCGGCATGCCAAACAGAGGGATTATCGCTACCTGTTTGGAGCTTTGCAAATATTAATTCCGCGTAAGCCTTTGACCAACGACAAAGATAATTAAAGTTGACTAAAATACAGTTGTAAACTGCGTTGAGAGGAAGAAGATATCTCGGCGTAGCAAAATTGAGGAATCCAGCATGGAATTCAGTGTAAAAAGTGGTAGCCCGGAGAAACAACGCAGTGCATGTATCGTTGTGGGCGTATTTGAGCCTAGACGCTTCACCTCGGTGGCTGAGCAACTCGACAACATCAGTGAGGGCTACTTAAGCAACCTATTGCGCCGTGGTGACCTTGAAGGGAAAGCGGGTCAAATGCTGCTTTTACATCATGTTCCAAACGTACTAAGTGAGCGCGTTTTATTAGTAGGTTGTGGTAAAGAGCGTGAACTGGATGAGCGCCAGTACCGTCAAATCATCAAAAAAACCATCAACACGCTTAACGAAACAGGCTCAATGGAAGCGGTGTGTTTCTTAACTGAGTTGCACGTAAAAGGGCGCGACACATACTGGAAAGTACGCCACGCTGTTGAAACCACAAACGACACGCTATACAGCTTCACTGCAATGAAGTCGAAAAAAGATGAAGCGCGTCGTCCCCTTCGCAAAATGGTATTCAATGTCCCCACTCGCCGCGAATTGACCACAGGTGAAAAAGCCATCGAGCATGGTTTGGCGATTTCTGCGGGGATTAAAACGGCAAAAGACGTATCGAACATGCCGCCAAACGTTTGTAACCCGCTTTATTTACGAGACCAAGCTAAAGATCTTGAAACAGAGTACAAGAATCTCACGGTAGAAACCGTGGGTGAAAAAGAAATGGCTGAGCTTGGCATGAATTCTTATCTTTCGGTGGGCCGTGGTTCAGCCAATGAATCCATTATGACCGTGATGCACTACAAAGGGGGCGTGCCGGGTCAAAAGCCGATTGTGTTGGTAGGGAAAGGCCTGACGTTTGATTCAGGCGGGATTTCTATCAAGCCGGGCGAAGCCATGGACGAGATGAAGTATGACATGTGCGGTGCATCTGGCGTACTGGGTACCATGCATGCGCTTGTGCAAATGCAATTACCCATTAATGTCGTAGGCGTATTGGCGGGATGTGAAAACATGCCTGATGCAAACGCGTATCGTCCGGGTGACATTCTAACAACGATGTCGGGTCAAACGGTTGAAGTGCTCAATACCGATGCAGAAGGGCGTTTGGTATTGTGTGATGCGCTAACCTATGTTGAGCGTTTCGAGCCAGAAGCCGTGATTGATGTGGCAACCTTAACAGGGGCGTGTGTTGTTGCGCTGGGCAAGCACGCGACAGGCGTTATGAGTAACCATAATCCTTTGGCGCACGAGCTGATTAATGCCTCTGAACAAAGTAGCGATAAAGCGTGGCGTTTACCGCTATGGGATGAGTATCAAGAGCAAATTGAAAGCCCATTTGCTGATATCGCGAATTTAGGCGGACGTGATGCCGGTACAATTACTGCGGCGTGTTTCTTATCTCGTTTCACTAAAAAGTATCATTGGGCGCACATGGATATCGCGGGCACAGCATGGCTTGGCGGTAAAAATAAAGGTGCGACGGGGCGTCCGGTGGCGATGCTTTCACAATACCTAATGAACAAAGCTGGCGTAGAAACCGAAGACTAATGCCTGCTGCAACCTTCTTCATATTGGCGGAGCAAAATAGCGCTGCCAACAACAACTCAATGAGTGCCGATCCTGTGTTGATCGGCGCTTGTGATCTTGCTGCTCAGAGTTTTAGGCGTCGTCAACGCGTGTGGGTTCATTGTGCGAATAAAGCACAAGCCGAAGCGTTTGATGAGCTATTGTGGCAGCGTCCTGTGGAGGCTTTTGTGCCTCACAATCTTGCCGGAGAGGGCGCAGGTGGCGCACCCGTTGAAATTAGCTGGACCGCTCCGCGTCATACAAATAGCCATGTTTTGATTAACTTGGCTGATGAGTTTCCTGATTTTGCTCGCCGTTTTGGTTTAGCTTATGACTTTGTTCCAAGTGATGAAGCACGCAAGCAGCAAGCTCGTATCCGATATAAACATTTCAGAATGGCTGGGTTTGAGTTAACCACTCAGCCACTATCCAAGATTAATGAGACTTACAATGGATAAAACCTTTAACCCCGATAATATCGAACAAGCTCGCTACCAAGAGTGGGAGAGTAAAGGCTACTTTGAAGCAAGTGGCAATGGTGACCCGTACTGTATTTTGTTGCCGCCTCCTAATGTCACAGGGAGCTTGCACATGGGGCACGCTTTCCAGCACACCATTATGGATGCCTTGACGCGTTACCGTCGAATGAAAGGCGACAATACTTTGTGGCAGGCAGGTACCGACCACGCAGGTATTGCTACGCAAATGGTGGTTGAAAGACAACTCAACGCACAAGATAAAACCCGTCACGATTTAGGTCGTGAAGACTTTGTGAAGAAGATTTGGGAGTGGAAAGAGCACTCTGGTGGCACGATTACTCAGCAAATGCGCCGTTTAGGTGATTCGTGCGATTGGAATCGTGAAGCGTTTACCATGGACGAAGACCTGTCTAAAGCTGTATCTGAAGTCTTCATTCAACTTCACGAAGAGGGCCTAATTTACCGTGGTCAACGCTTAGTTAACTGGGATCCTGTTCTTCATACTGCGGTTTCTGATCTTGAAGTATTAAACGAAGAAGAAAATGGCCACATGTGGCATATGCGCTACCCGCTAGCCGATGGCAGTGGTGAGATGATTGTTGCGACAACGCGTCCAGAGACGATGCTGGGTGACACGGGGGTGGCAGTCAATCCAGAAGATGAGCGTTACAAGCACCTTATTGGCAAAGAAATCAAATTGCCACTCACTGGGCGTTTAATTCCCATTGTGGGCGATGAGCATGCCGATCCTGAATTTGGTACAGGCTGTGTGAAAGTAACGCCTGCACACGATTTCAATGATTACGACATTGGTAAGCGTCATGATTTACCTATGATCAATATCTTCACCGCTGATGCCAAAATGAACGATGTGGTGCCAGAAAAGTACCGCGGTTTAGATCGCTTCGATGCACGTAAAGTGATTGTTGCTGATTTGGAAGATGCTGGTGTGTTGGTGAAAGTAGAAGATCACAAGCTTAAAGTGCCAAGAGGCGACAGAACGGGTGCGGTGATCGAACCTTATTTGACCGATCAGTGGTATGTAAAAGTGGAGCCGTTGGCAAAGCCTGCTATTGAAGCCGTTGAAAGTGGTGAGATCAAATTTGTGCCAGAAAACTGGAGCAAAACCTACTACCAGTGGATGTATAACATTCAAGATTGGTGTATTTCTCGTCAGCTTTGGTGGGGACACCGCATCCCGGCTTGGTACGATAACGATGGCAATGTTTATGTTGGTCGTGACGAAGCCGCAGTGCGCAGCAAACACGGGCTAGCCGATGATGTAGAGCTACGCCAAGATGAAGATGTGCTA
>Ga0163110_10000759_pt1 | contig 15619 bp, 7 predicted proteins | sample CRUFie1St17metaG_FD_108703 | JGI IMG/M metagenome (GOLD analysis project Ga0163110, IMG submission 108703) | Marine microbial communities from the Costa Rica Dome - CRUD Field 142mm St17 metaG | ecosystem: Environmental > Aquatic > Marine > Oceanic > Photic zone | place: Costa Rica: the Eastern...
AGTACACATTTGAGATAAATTGGAATGTAGATATTAACTCAACGATCGATAATATAACAGTGCAATGGGAAGTTGACAGGCAGTCTGCTAACCCAAATGACGCAGATTCTGCAAACGACATTGGTGTTTTACCTATTTTTGTTGGTAGCGCCCCTACATTTATCGGAGAAAATAAGACTGCCTGGACGAATGAAAAAATCTCTATTGACGCCTCATCATCATTCGATGAAGATGGAGGAGATGTTTGGTGTGAATTTGAAATAGAGTATGATGATGGTTCCCTAACCAATTCAATCCAAAAAATAATGCGAAATACTTGTTTAGTAAATTGGACTTGGACAGATGATGGGTTGTATAACGTTCAGATCACAGTGAGTGATGAGGAAGGAGATTCGACCATAGAAATTATCGAAATTAACATCAGAAATCGTGCACCAAATGTTTCGATTATTTCCCAAAGGAATCAAGTTAAGGTCGAGCATCCAGTTACACTGTATGTATTTGCGAACGATTCTGATTCCGAAGACCCATGGCCTGGACTAGTCGATATTCATTGGCCAAATGCAGGATGCGATGAGGGATATTACACCAGAGTTTGTACGACCACTGCTTGGGAAGAAGGAATACATACATTCACCGCAATCGGTACAGATGACGATGGTAATCAAACACATGCTACGATAGACATTGAATTTACCAACATTGCACCGCACGATATTGCTGTTGCAATGTGGGATGAGTATGACAACTTAATCGAGGCAACTGGTCAAATGACATGGCACGTATACGAAGACCAAACAGTCGAGTTAAGTGCCAGAGCAGAAGACTCAATCGACGACCTATCTGGGCTAAGTTACCAGTGGTCGTTTGGAGCTGCAACTGATGGAAGGGAATCACGAGTTCCTGCTACATGGACCGATGCCGGCATGCAGACTATTTTGGTAAAGGCAATTGACTCTGAAGGTGAGGAAAGCGGATGGGTTGAGAGATGGGTCGATGTCCAAAACATGGAACCACAAGTTGAGGAGTTAGCAGAGGTAATGGCAGTGGCAGAAGGCCAGCCGTTCAGTTTGAGTGGAAATGCTTGGGATACACCATCCGACATGGGAGATCTGAAAGTTTGCTGGGACACTGATCCGGGAGCAGACACTGACGGAATTGGTTCTGCTGATGACGACTGTGATGTTGTGGGAGCAAACCTATCTTGGTCTTGGCAGAACGCGGGTGAATACAATGTTGTATTCCATGCCACTGATGACGATGGTGCTAGGAACTCATCCTCAGCATCTGTGACTGTTCTAAACCTGCCACCAACTGTCATAACCAAAGTACCAACTAAAGCGATTGTAGGTGAAACTGTCACGCTTGACGCCTCTGCCACTCGAGATTCACCAATCGATAAGGAAGGCTTGACAGTAATTTGGGACTTAGATTGTTCGGTTGACAGTGATGGAGATGGAATTAAGGATAACGATGCTGACATGGTTGGAGTTGTGGTGAAATACGATTTCCCTAAAGCTGGAAAGTTTACGATTAAAGCAATCGCTTGGGATGAAGAAATAACAAAACCAAATAGCAAGACTATGGTAATTCAAGTAGATTCTCCTGACATGACTGCATTTGAGGAAGTAGTAGAATCCCTGACTGGAGAAAATGCGAACCCATTCGTTCAATTGTTAATCATTTCACTGATAATTTCAGGAATGGTGATACTCTTCAAAAGGGGTCAGAAAAAGAAAGAATCTGTGTGGGATAGTGACGATGGCCCGGCTATGATCGCTCCACTTGAAGCACCTTCCATGGGTGCTTTTATCTCTGAAACAGAGGGAGATAAATCCGAGGTCAAACCTACAGAACCTCTTGACTTACCCGAGGGTGGATTACCACCTGGTTGGACCATGGAACAATGGAAGCATTACGGCCATCAATACCAAGATATGAATGAAACTGGTAACGGACATAATCAAAAGTAACGTACATACTACGTATGTACATGCGACAGGTCATACCGATATTTATCGTCGTGATTTTAACTGCCTATGGGCCATTATCTATGGTAGAAGAATTGGAAGAACTTGAAACACCAAATATCAAGTTTAGTGGAGAAAATGCCACAGATGTACTCGATGTACCTAACTGGAGAATAGGTGACAAATGGGTTTACGAGACTGGCTTTGATGTTAATGAATTGATTGCGCAAGCCAACGTTTCAGCTTCTGTTGACACACTAACAGGAGACACTTCTGTCGAAGTTGAAGATATCACATATATGATGATTGAAGGTGTTCAAAGCCTAGTCTACATAGTCGATATATCAGGAGACTTCCAGACCGGATCAAATTCGCAGATTACAACTCCTGAAGGAGACACTTACACAGGAAGAGTGGAAATCGAATACAGAGGTCAAGACATATACAGAGTTTCAGACCTCGCACAATGGAATATGACATTCTCCTTAACGGTGAGATTTGTCCCTTACGTTTGGGGATTCCCTGTCGGAATACTTACTCAAACCTTGGCTAATGACTTGGAGTTTTCAACCATATACAACCCACCCCGTGAAAAATACGATTTCCCATTAAGGACTGGTGACCAATGGGTAGCAACTTACAATTCTAGTACAAATGTATCTGGATCTTCTGATTATTTCGATCCCGGTGAGTTTAGTACTCCCTATGTCCAAGACAATACGACATATCAGGCAACCGCTAACGGGACCCCAACGGAAGATGGCGATACAATCCAGTATACTGGATGTTCAGATTCTGTAAAAGTCAATAACTGGAATAACACAGGAGTTTCAGGAGGATTCGATTGGTACTGCGATGCGGTAAGAAACTATGCATGGTACCAAATTGACAATCCAGCAGGTTTCACTATCGACTGGAAGTTGAAAAGATATGAACCTGTAGACAGTACGGGTGTAGCAACTGACTCTTCGCCAGGAATAAGAAATGTAGCGATTGGTGTAACACCTGAATTCGTTGCAATTTTACCAAATGCAACAGAAGAAGTTGTGGCATATCTAACCGTTAACGGCGTAGGTGAAGTCGGTACAAACCTACAGTTACGATATGAATCAGAAGGAACGATTATGAGTTTGACTACTGATTCAGACGGCAAAATTACTGCAGATTTGGACGTAGGAAATTCGAGAGACGCCTCCGTAGCATCAGATGACTGGTCTAGCAATGGCGTAATTATTTGGGACCCTGTTAACAAATTTGTTGGCGCTGCAACCATCGTCATGGACTTATCAGTTGTAGGTGTTGACCTTATCGCACAAACCGATTCAATGATCGTAACTAGAACCAGAGGTAATGATACAACAATTCTTTCTAAAGCAAGCGGATACAATGCCCTTCCTGGAGATAATCTACAATTCCAAGTACCTGCTCAAAATCGCGGAGTTCTGACATCACCTTCCACAGAAATGGAAATCACAACCCCAGATGGATCTACTGTGAGAGGAACTCTACCTGCTATCGGCCCTTACAGCGAAGCACGAGTAGATGTGAATTGGACTGTACCTAATGACTCGGCAATTGGAAACCAAACACTTGCTTTCATGGTCGACCCTGACAATTTAGTCACTGCGGATTCAAATCGATCAAACAATGGTGCAAGTTTAGACATCTTCATCGGTAGAATGCCAGTGGCTGACCTAACACTTGTTGATAACAAATACACTTTTGAAAATGTCACAATTGATGCCTCCGCTTCTTACGATGTTGATGGAGGTTCTGTATTCTGTTACTTCGAAATTCAAGACGGTTTCAGACTTGAGATTATTGAATCTGCTGAATGTATAACCAACTGGTTTTGGAGAGATGATGGAGATTGGGAAGTTAAGCTAATACTGGTTGATGACGAACTCGATGAAGTTCACATGACTATGAATGCAACCGTCCTCAACAGAGATCCGTACGTGAATTTGACAACACAAAACCCTAGCGTATACGCAGGTCAGTCAATCACTTTCAATGCATCTGATAGTGGGGATATTGACACAATATCACCTGAAGGACAGCATGTCACAATATCATGGCCCAACAGTACTTGTGAAGAAGGACTGTACGGTCCTTATTGTACACTAACTCCTGAGGTGGAGGGTATGAATCAAATTGAAGTCTTTGTAATTGATGATGATGGCGCATCGGTTTCAGAGTTCTTGTCTTATGAAGTTTTGAATGTAGCACCTACTATTGGAGAGATGATATTTTCAGTAGATGGTATTCCTTACCTGCCTGACGAAAATGGAACGTGGACTATAGACGAAGATATCGTCGCAACGTTAGAAACTGATGCAGATGATACATTATCCGATAAAGAGGGATTATTGGTCACCTGGTATCCAGACTCTAGCGACGAAAATTGGACAATTACTACTTCTGGCCCTAGCTCTCAAATTACCGCTTCTTGGGGCACTTCTGGACTTCATGAAATCAAAGCATTTGCAATTGATGATGATGGAGAAACTAGTTTCGATGTAATCGGTTATGTAAATGTCAATAATATTGCTCCTGTGTTAGGAGTCCTGCCCCAGCAAAAAACAATTGGAGAGGATGAAATTCTGAACCTGACAGCATCAGCAACAGATTTCGCAGACCAAGATGACTTGAGATTCTGTTGGGATTTGGTAGCTACAGTCGATTCTGATAACAATGGAATTATGACTGATGATTGTGATTTTGAGGGCCAAAATTTGGTCTACTCGTGGACGGTAGAAAGTATTCGAACAGTAACAGCAAATGTATGGGATGATGACAACGCAACTGATTCATTCTCAATCGCTGTTTCGGTAAGAAATCTACCACCAAAGGCAAAAATCACCTCACCTCCAGGTGGATTTGTAATTACAGAGGGTGATTCAATCACCTTCGATGGTTCCAATTCCTCTGATACGACAACAGACAGAACAATTTTGAAATTCACATGGGATGATCCTAACACTAAAGGCGCTATGTTAGATGGCTCAGGTGAAACTTTCACAATCAAGTTCGACGAACCCGGTGAATACAGGGTAAACTTGACAGTTACAGATGATGATGGAGATACTGCTTTTGATTACGTAATGGTCAAAGTAAAGGCAAAACCATCTGAAGGATTGTTTGGAATGACCACACCAACCCTTGTGGGAGGAATATTTGGAATTGTTATAATTGTCCTACTGGGTATACTTTTGGTTAGGAGACGGGGTTCAAACGAGGACCAAATTCAGACAGCGAATATGTCTGATTATGGATGGAATGACAGTCCCCCATCAGTTGTTGAATCCCCTCCAGTTTCTGCTCCAGTCGCACCTCCGATGGGAATTCAAGAACCTGTCAATACTGGCCCACCATTACCCGCATCTGGATTACCTGAAGGCTGGACAATGGAGCAATGGGAATATTATGGTGAGCAATACCTTGCTTCAATGCCACCTGTGCCAACTGAAACCTTTGCTCAACCAGCACAGACAGCATATCAGCCAGAACCAGCCCCAACTTACAATCCGGCACCAACACAAACATTTGCAGAACCTGCTCCTTCCTTACTTGAAAGGACGATGGTTCAAGAACCAGCACCGACACCAGCCTCGCAGGCCCTAGCCGACATACTTGACGACTTGGACCTTTGAGTAGTGGAAAAAATGGGAACGCTTTGGCAATTTTTTGGATTTCCAGACCCGGAAACACCGGCTCCTGAGGCTGTGAAAAAGAGTAAGAAAAAAAAGAGTCTTACAAAGGTGGAACCACCCGGCCAGCAACTAACCCTGGTCAGTCCCGATGAGGGAGATAGTCCTAGCAGTCAGGTTAGTAGTGAAGAGGAAAAAATGGAGGAAAAAACGCCAAAATTGAAAATACCTCCACCGGTCAAAAAATCGGTATCCGTTCCTCCTGGTTGGACTGGACTTTTAACCCCTGATGGAGAAGCTTTCCACGACTTGTCGAATTACTCTTCCAAGGCAACAGATTTCCCAGATAGAGCATTGAGATATGTCGTGCCCGACAAAATGCATAGACTACCACTGAGACAGATACAGGATAGAATTCTTCGTGGAGATACAATAATCATTGACCTAAACGGATTAATCCACATGGATACTCAAACTAATGCTTGTAGGAGAACACTTAAGCAGATGGGGGATGAAATAGACATTCCTATTTTCGCTCTTGATGGATCTGATAAGTTACTCCTGATGCCAGGTCATGATGTATCTATGGATGTCTCAAGGAACGACCTTGGTTTAGTTCCGCTTTTGATATGAAATTAAAGGGTCCTAATTAATATATCAAGGCAGGGACATTTTGCCAGTCGGCATGAGAACAGAGTTCCAAAGAAAACCACATTGGGCTAGTGGCACCTATCTTGATTTGGTGCTCGCTGCCGTATTTATGCAAATTTTGTTTTTCTTTACTGCATACTGGATAGGTAACTATGGAGGAGAATTCTATGAAGAAAATATCAGGGAGATCCATTACTCTCTAAGAATGCAGTCTGTTCTTGGTTGGATGATGTGCATATTAGCTGGCGTGAGTTTCAGCATTCTCCCGCTAATATACGACGTGGAAGGTTTCGAAAAGACGTTGATGAGAGTTTACGTCGGAATGAATGTTTTTGGACAAATTGCAATTGCAGGGGGTATAGTAAGCAAAAATTTGTCAATTTTCAATTCCCTCACTACCGTCGGAATTACACTGCTTTGTGCCTCATTAGTTTGTCTGTGGTCGCCTGCTATGACTATTTTCAAGAGTAAGCCGGGAAGTGTCAATAAAGTTGGACCATTTTCTTATGCGCTCGGGGCATTCCTTCCTATTTTAGGCTTAATCACATTACTCTGCTGGGTCTTAAGGAACGAATTCTCAAGCATCCTGTCGTTTTCTGAAAATTTGGTAATAGACTTTTACTTCTCATTAGCACTGGTAGCATTGATTATCTCACATATTAATAGACGACTAGATTGGGAAATAATCCAGTCACAAAATGTTGGAAAGGTATTTTCCATATACGCTGTATTGTTGATCTTAGCTCTAATTTCTGGACCATTGCATGAACGTGGAGATATATCTGCAAGAGTACAAGGAATTCTCCAATTAATTCCGTACATTTTCATATTCATTGCACTAAAACCAATTAGAATATTCCATCATGTTAAACAAAGTAAACCTTACAATGGAATGATTTTGAGTTCTATATTCTGGTTACCATTTATTGGAATTGCTGCATACATGGAAACAACGGGTTACTTCGAAGTCGCCTCTAAAATGGCGCCATATTATCGCTGGGTCTTGATATTTGGTGTGGCTTTCCAAGTCCTGTGGGGATTCACCGAATATTTGCATCAGGACCACAAGAAAATTCCAATGAAGTCAAGAAAAACGAATTTATTCGCAATTTTATTCATCAATATTGGAACGGCTATTACAATCTATGCGATGTTTTCTAGTTGGACAAATGACGAGGTGCTAGAGAAATTCCCACGAATAGGGGTTGTTGTTTATGCATTATCATACCTAGCAATATTGGTTTATTGGATTAAAGAAACTTTCTTCTGCCTCTACACTTGGCACAAAATTCCAATGTTTTACGACCAATATTTGGCTTATCCTGAGCAAGGTTCAGGACACTCTGAAGACATTTAATCTAGCAGTTTTATTGCGCTTGGTGCAAATCCCAAAACTGCTAACTCGTCTCCATCTACTAGATTGGCATGCCTACCCATTTCACCAGCCAGGTCATATGATCCAGCCTTATTCTTCCAAGAACCTGTTTCAATTAAGTGAACTATCTCAGTATCAGATAATTCATCAATTTCTACAACAGCACTCTCAACAAAGAAAGTCCAATCACCGCATATTTGGACACCTGTTGCTGACCAAACCTGATGTCTTCTTCCAGAAAGACGTTTGATCATTGATGTTGCAGAAAGCTCATCAAAGGCTTTTCCAATTGCAACATTTGGATCATCAGGGTCTTCAATCATCGTATCAGCAACAATAACACATTGAAAACTGTGTGATTGGGGGACTGCTTCGCTTTTCCTGCGGCATATTTCAAGAACCTGATTTGGAACTGGACCAGATGGTGGAGTCTCGTCAACATCAGCTAAAGCTTCTATGTGAATCGATCCAATACGATCTTTCAGTATCTGAGCGCGACGTTCTGAGGCGCTCGCCAACCACACTCCCATAATTTTCACATTCGGGGTCACCTTGAAGAGTGCATCGCTATTACACCCGATTGGTGAGACGACGTGAGTGACATCGAAAGGATTCCAACACACATCGCTGGATTAGACGAAAATATGCAAGGTGGCATACCTCAGGGACACATTTGTATCGTTGCAGGGCAATCGGGTGCAATGAAATCTTCAGTTACTTTCTCTTTGCTTTACAACGCTGTTTTGTACGGAGAAACAAGCGGTATTTACGTCACACTCGAACAAGGAAAGGATTCTCTAAGGTCGCACATGTCAAACATGGGCATGAATGTGGATGACCCCAGAGTTCGCAATCGTATTGCGATCATTGATCTATCAGACTTGCGTGTTCAACTTGATGAGCAAGGAATGAGCAATCGAATTGACTGGATGGGTCAATTGATCAAGCAACTCACATCATACAGACAATCTATTGGATTTGAGCTTCTTGTTTTCGATTCCCTAGGAGCCTTCTTCACACTAACAAAGATGGAAAATCCTCGTGATGAAATTTTCAGACTATTTGAAGCATGTAGAAGATTAGAACTAACATCATTCTTCATCTGTGAGATGACGGGCGAAGATCACAAGCAATTCGGTGAATATGGAGTTGAAGATTACCTATCTGATGGTGTTATGCACCTTACCATGGACAGAGTAGGAGATGATATTACTCGTAAACTTGGAGTTATCAAGATGAGGCATACCCACCACAGGCTTGGATACTCTCCAATACTGTGGAATTCTGAAGATCAAAGATTCAGTATCAAGTAATTACTCTACTGTTACTGATTTTGCCAAATTTCTTGGACGGTCCACGTCACAACCTAGTGCTAATGCAGTGCGATAAGCAATCAGTTGTGTAGGTACTACGGTTAGTAGTGGAGATAACAGATAGCTGCATGCTGGAACAGGGATTGAAACATCTGCTTCCTCAATGGCTTCCATGTCGTTCTCTTCATGGATTAAAATTATCTTAGCACCTCGCGCTCGACATTCGTGCATTGAGGCGATTGTCTTTTCGCGATGCTTATCGTTGGGTAGAATAACAACCACTGGGCTACCCTCTTCAAGTAGAGCTATTGGACCATGCTTCATTTCACCTGCAGGATAGGCTAGACAAGGTATGTAAGCAATCTCCATCAGCTTTAATGCCCCTTCGCTTGCGACTGGTGCTGAAAGCCCCCTACCTAAGAAAAGAACACTTTTTGCATCTTTCACAAGATTTACAGCCTCATCAATCGGTCCAGGATTTGAAAGATATTTTTCAATCAGTTGGGGTATTTTTTCGAAGTCTTTGATAATAGATTGACCTTTTTCTCGGGAAAAGTTTCTGGTTCTTCCAATTCTAATTGCAAATAACAACAAAGATGCAACCATATTTGTGAATGCCTTAGTAGATGCAACAGATTGCTCTGGCCCGCTGTGGATATATACTCCCTGAGCACACTTTCGTGCAATTGTAGATCCTACTACATTCACTATGCCGTGGACATCTCCCCCTTTGAGTTGAATTTCCTTTACCGCGGACAGTGTGTCTGCCGTTTCTCCAGATTGTGAAACTGCGAAATGGATTGCATTCGGGTTAATCACTGGATCATTATACCTGAATTCACTAGCAACATGTGCAACCGCGGGTATACGTGCTAGACTTTCAATCGCTAATTGACCAATTCTACAAGCATTGAGTGCGGTTCCACAACCGATAAGACGAACATGAGGTGTTGTCCTCAGTCGCACTGGATCTAGTCTTAGCCCGCCCAGTTTCGCACTGCCATTCGACATATCCAATCGACCTGCAATACAACGTCTTATTGCCTCAGGCTGTTCATGGATTTCTTTTAGCATAAAATGAGGGAATCCTGCCATGTCTGCTTCTGCCCATTCATCTTCAATGACAGTCATGCTGGTAGATGACATACCACCTTCCATTCTCGAAATTTCAATTCGATCTCGAGTAATAACAGCCATATCTCCGTCTTCTAGGAAGAAGAAATTCTGAGTGTGTTGTGCAAGGGCATGAGGGTCAGATGAAACAAATGATTCTCCCTCGCCTTGCCCAAGAATAAGAGGGGATCCATTTCGTGCACAAACTATCAAGTCGTGCTCCTTGAATAATACACAAAGGCCCCATGTACCAGTAACCCTCGTGAGTGTTTTTCTGACAGCATCAAGGGGTTCTTGTCCAGATTCAATTCCAATTGAGATCATGTGAACCAACGCTTCTGAATCTGTTTCGGATTTAAGCTCAATTCCTCTCTCTGTCAAGCGCTTTCTTAAGCTCCTGGCATTATCGATAATGCCGTTGTGGACAATGGCAATATCTCCATTCTCACTCATGTGTGGATGCGCATTCTCATCGGTAACTCCTCCATGAGTTGCCCATCTTGTGTGAGCAATCCCAGAATTGCCTATGATGTGATTGGGAAGTATTTTTGATAATTCAGAAACTTTGCCGACTTTTTTGTGCACCTGTAAGTTTCCATTTTTGACTACAATTCCAGAGGAATCATAACCTCGGTATTCAAGCCGCCTCAAACCATCCACTAGTAGTGGTGCTGCAGAACGATTGCCAATAAAACCGAAGATTCCACACATGGATCTACCTCACATGTTGATTACTTCAGAACAAACCGGGCAATCCATTCTCCTCAAAGTCATATCTTTGACTGTTATACTCGCATTACAAGAAGCACAGGTCACAGTTTTTTGTAAGGCAGGCATTCCTGGTAGTGGTGGAAGTAATCCCGGGCCAGGAGGCATTGGCAATTCTCCAGGTGCGGGAGGCATTGGCAATTGGCCTGGCAGCGGCGGTAGTGGTGGAAGATCCTCTAATTTTGGAGGATCTGGATTAGAGATTTGCTCCTCATTTGGAATGATTTCGGGAAGTGGCATTTCACCAGGTAGAGGAATTGGAGGAAGATTTTTTGAAAGGTTTTCAAATATCTCCTTTGCCTCTCTGTCACTCTTTCTCTTCATCCTTCTTTCCAATCGCTTGGAAGCCTTTCCAGCCTGAACTTTTGCTTCAAGTTCTTCAGCTAATGTTTGCTCCTCAATCTCGTCTTCATCTTCGAGTTCAACTGATACAGATGTAGTTGATACAACCAACTCAGATTCCTGATCGGTATCGATTGCCACTAGAGGGCCATCGTCTTCCTCGGTTTCAACCAGCAACTCCAAATCGCCTGTTTCCGCAGACACCTCAATTTCATCTTCTTCTTCCCTATGGGAACGTCGCAATACAACAATTACTGCCAAGAACATTACAAGAAGGAAACCACCAATAGCTCCCAAGGCAATCATTTTCTCTCTTTGCGTGTCACCCGGCAAAGGACTGAGGATTAAAGCAAGAATTCCGCCATCATCACCTGAATCGCTGTTATCCTTCAAACTACCAATATTCAGACCACTTATCTTGCCAGCTGGAGTTGACACGATTACTACAATATCTTTTCCAAGGTAACCAGATCCTACCAGGTTTCCTGTTGTGATTATATTCGAGAGTGCTATTTCCTTATCTCCAGCGTTGTATATTCCATACCTAGTAACTGGACCGTAGACCCCGACTTCATCGTGGAATACCTTAATTTCATCCTCAGAAACATGTATCATTACGACTTTAGTTACTCCAGGAGATGAAATGTTACTGTACTGATCTTCATCCACTGACCAGATTGTATCCTGAACCACACTTATGACCTCAGCGGAACGTCCTGATCCCTCTATCCAAGCCGCTACAAGCACATCCTCATCATCATATTCAACGACAACCATTTCCGGCATGCTAGCATCATCACCAGCAGGAGCTTGGAAAGTGAAAGGTGTCTGGGTGATTATTCCGCTTGCATAGAACAATCCCACTCTTTCAATACCAGTGACATCGTCTCTCATCGCTTGATACAAGAAATGGATTTCTTCTTCTCCAATAACAACTGCCAATGGATCGCCATCTTGAGGTTTAATATCAATGTCAGACAGTACATTCATCTTAGTCGTCCAACTAGATGACTTGTAATCGTCATTGTGAATCATGAAAATATTGGTTAAATCGTTCCAAGAACCACCAGTCAGAATATCTCGATGGTATCCGGCTAGTACAATCTCATCACCGTTAACAGCCATGTCAAAGCCCCAATAACTGCCTTCAGACTGTTTGATTGGAGTCAAATGAGATGATTTTGTGCTTAGATCTCCTAACATTCCAATACTAGCCATTCCAACATCTGTCATTGTGTAACCTTGCTGATCTGTGAATCTCTTTGTCCATGCCAAATGGACACGATTGTCGTCACGCAAAACAAATGAAAATTCTCCTGCCCAGTTTTCTTCAATCAGTGTATCACCGGGGATCCCAAATTTAGAAGTCAGTGTTCTTGCATGTAACTCTCCATCTTTGGTGGTGAATAGTAAACCTCCACCATCATCTCCATCGGAACCTTCTGGAACTCCTACAAATCCTAGCATAGCTTCTCCATCTGAAAGAGGCAGGCTATTTTTCGAACCCACCGAGAAATCATCAACGATTACCTGGAACCTTAATTCTGCATATTGTGCTTCAACACCATTTCCTTCTAGGACGACCCTGTGACTAATTGCACCAACAGAATCTGGAGTATAACTAAACTCGAATACTTTGTATCCTGAAGAAGTTTCAGATCCCGGTATTGTTGTTTGTGTGTCGGTATCTATTTCTATCCAATTATTTTCGTCTGAATAAAATAGAGTCATCTTTATGTTGCTAGCGTCAGTTCTACCTAGATTATCAACCCTGACTTTTATCTTGTATGCTTGCTTGTTATCTTCTGTACCAGGGTTTGGTATGTTGTCATCAGTAGTGACTGCACTCGACAGATATCTCAGAGTTGGTTCTAATGGTCGTTCCTCAATCTCGAATTCAAATGTGTATTCATTATCACTTTCATCATCGTTCATAGCTCCATTAGGATCGATTTGGATTGTCACGTCATGCATTCCAGCTTCTGTTGCCCACCACCACAAAATCACAGAGATTGTCTCACCTTGGGCTAATCTAGGTATTTTGCCTTCGCTTGGGTAAGTGCTAGAGTCACTACCTGGGGCATTTAGTTTCAGATGTAAATCCGTAGCGTCTAAATCTCCGGTATTTACAATATTGAAATGGATCTCTAAAATTGTACCAGCGATTGCCTTACTTGCCGGTAAGTCTTGATCATATATTTGCACGGATCCTTGGAATCTTAATTCGGGTGCAGCAGGCATATTGTCAACGGTAAATGTTCTACGAATTATATCAGACTCGATTCCGCTTTTGTTGACTAGTCTGATTGAAATTTTATGAGACCCATCGTCTACTTCTGTCGAATCCCAAGTGAATGACCAATCCTGAGGCTCGTAATCCTCCTCATCAAATGTATATGCTGTCACCCAGTCTTCGGAATTTACCCTGTAAATTAATTCGCTAGGCTCTATGCCTTGAGCAGATCCACTGAAAGTAACTGTATCAGTCAGAGTCGAACCTGATGATGGTGAGCCGAAAGAGGCTGACATTTTTCCAATCCTTACCCAATTAGCGGCGTTTGATACCAAATCACCGCTTCCAATCGCTTGAGCCTCTACAACCACTGCTGTTTCATCAGAATCATACCAGGATTCTGGAATCATTTCAGAAAATGACCAAGAGCTGTTTTGTATGACTGCTTCAGTCCAATCCATCAAGATCTCTTCATCGTCTTCCTCATAGTATTGAGTAAATTTAACACGAACTGAATCCCAAGGTCCGGTACCAGAGAGGAGATTACCTTCAATGGTGACAATGTCTCCAGTCAGCCACCAACTTCCATTGGTTGGTGAATCAATTTCAATTCCTATTTCTGATTGATTAGGAGGCGGCACAATAACCCCTCCACCTGCATCAGTCAATGGAGTACAAGACCTCCTAAGAGCCATATCCACTGCACAGGATGCATCCATCAAACCGAATCCCCAGTCTGAATTCCACCTATTAGAGACGCTTGGCTCTGAAGGGTTACCCCTCTGTTCGCTTGAATTACGAAGCATATCTTTGATTTCAACAGGTGTTAGACTAGAATCGGCCTGAAGCATCAGGGCAACTACTCCTGAAACCAATGGGGTTGCCATTGAGGTCCCGTCTTTCGATTCATACGAACTATCTGCCTCAGGACGAGGGGTTCCCGGGAAAGACGTTCCTGTAGCAGCCGAGGCAGAATATATTCCGCTGCCATATGCGGTAATGTCGGGTTTTAATTCGTCCCAGTCGTCGTCATCATTGTCGCTTTCTCTGGGTCCAGTATTGGAGTAAGAAGCCATGAAATCATCTGTTCTGTTGATGCTGTCTGCATTGTCTGCTGAACCGATTGTTATCGCACCATCTGCGCTACCTGGGGATGCGATTCTCCTCATGCCATCATTACCTGCAGCAACGATACATGATATGTCGTGATCGTAGGTTGCGTTGTTTACCAATCGTGCTTCTGCTCCTGTTCCGTTGTCTCCATTATCTTGTGAAATCGGATTTCCTATTGAACCAAATGACATTTGACCAATGTCAATGCCTCTGGCTCCATTACCCCAGTCAGTATCTTTGTTGTTAATCATCCACTGAATTCCATTCAATGAGTTCTGAGAGTTTGTACCACCGCTATCGGTTAGGACCTTGATATCTACTAGGAATGCTCCTGGTGCCGCACCGATGTGGACTCTTGAAGAATCGCCTGTGCCAAGGGCAATACCTGCGACGTGGGTTCCGTGGCCTTGGCCATCATCGGGGTCTTGTGAGCCATCAGGATTGGACGCTTGTGAAGTAGCATCATACCCTGCGACCCATTTTTGATCATCGTAAGAATTAGGGTTTAGGTCGGGATCATCATTTTCGTCGTCGAAATCATTCAAGGAACGATGCTCATTGTCAACTCCACTATCGAGTACGGCGATCACGATGCCTTCTCCATCGTATCCTCTATCGTAAACAGTTCCTGCGTAAACATCTGATGGCTGGATTCTACTGGCTGGGTTCGCGCTTTCTAGAGTAGGATACATCACGTTCTGCATCTCTACAACAACAACTGATTCGATTGCATGAATCTCGAGTAAAGCGCTTACTGGGACATGGTCAACAACAATTGAGTCGATTGAATCCATCACTTGGAACCAAGAACCTTCGGCATCCCACCCATGACTTCGCAAAATCGCAACTAAGTCGTCTATTTCCTCTTGACCCGGGTGCCAGGCATAGTCTACAACTATCGCCACAGTTTTTCTTCCGTCTGCTCCAATAATCGCAGTAGTGGATTGAGACTCATCACCGGCTATGATTTGTTCAAGACGATCATCCATTCCATCAAAATTGGAATCTGGACCGTATGCAAAACACCAACCGTAATCCTAAGTTGCATGCTTATCACCTCGGACCGGTGTTCTATCAACGATTTCTTCAAA
>Ga0163110_10000761_pt1 | contig 15595 bp, 10 predicted proteins | sample CRUFie1St17metaG_FD_108703 | JGI IMG/M metagenome (GOLD analysis project Ga0163110, IMG submission 108703) | Marine microbial communities from the Costa Rica Dome - CRUD Field 142mm St17 metaG | ecosystem: Environmental > Aquatic > Marine > Oceanic > Photic zone | place: Costa Rica: the Eastern...
TGGTGGGAGCAGAGGGATTTGAACCCCCCCCAGCGGGTTTCTTCTGAAACCGCCCAGTGTTTGTGGGCAAGGTCTGCAGGATGCAACAGGTCGGCGCTCCAGTTGGTCATCAACTTCAGCAAACCCACTCGTCTTCATTCCTGTGCAACTGGAGCCCGCGATACTACCAAGCTATACTATACTCCCTCGGTTTACCAGCAGAATCAGTTCTTAGCCTGTCGGCGTGCGCGCTTTCTGCGTCGCAGTTTCTTCTTGCGCCACTTCCATCTCTGATTACCAGATTTCTTCCAAGCACGGGAACCTCTCTTCATGGTGAACAGGCATCCCACAAACATGCCATATATGAGAGCATCGGGAGATTTTATGCTTACAATCTGGCGGTTAGTGCATAATTTTGCGAGATTTTGAGTGGCGGACGTACCAGGATTCGAACCCGGGTCGCCGGCTTAGAAGGCCAGAGTGATATCCAACTACACTATACGTCCATCCTAAGCCAAAAGCATCTCTTTGATGAACTTTGAGTATGTGAGATTAAAGTGGGCGAGCGCATTTGTGACAACGCAGTGGTTTCCTTACAGTAGTCCTATCCCAAGTATAACCACAGTGTTGGCATGACCATGATTTTACCTTTAAATCTCCTAATACAGAATTCCTTAGTTTTTGCAATAATGGAGACTCAGACATCTTAGGCGATGGCGCCACCTTGTTGGTTAACTCATCATGCAGTGGAGTGTGCAAAGTTAGCCCCGCTGCATGGAGAAATTCATGCACGAATGTGTGACGATAGAGTGCCTCATCTTCTGATAATGCCGGATGAAGTCCGATAGTCACTTTACCAGGATCTAACCTCAATCGGCGTCTTCGGTTCAATTCGGCTGAACCCTCCTCAAACCTAGTCATGCCGAGGCGGTCGTCTTTTGGCTCTAACCATATTAGCTGAATTCGCTCTTCAATCCACGGCATAAAAACCGCGTCAGTAACCCCAGATAGGACCGACATTGATTCAGCTATGGCTCCATCTGGAATTTGTGGCTCATGCTGGGGTATTGGAGTATTGCCAAGCATTCCTGAGTCCGCCACATGGTTGCTAAATGTCCGTCATTCATCAACTGTATGATAATTGAAAATGCTTATCATGGGAATGCCACTGGAACGGTTTGTAAACCCAATGGGCGTGTAGATCAGTTGGAAGATCGCTACCTTGGCATGGTAGAGGCCCCGAGTTCAAATCTCGGCACGTCCACCATTCTATAGAATAATTATGTCATGACTATACCTGCTGCACACGAATTACTTGGTCAGAACTACCAAGATTTTTTGTGTAGTAATACAGTAATTCTGCAAATATTGCAAAACCAATCTGGAATAATGCAAACACAATATTCCATGTTACTGAGAATAATAATCTCGGTGATTCTGCACTGAAAGCAAGAACATTAAGCGAACCAAGAACTAACAATACTTGGGAAATCATGTATGGTTTAAGATTCATACCTGAGCGACGGACCACAAGCAATAACCAAGTTGAGACAATCACTATTGGTGTTGATATCATCGCAATCATCCAGTATAAGTTAGGATTTATTCGGTCACCGAAGTATCCGCCGCGCACTTGGACTCGCCCTAAATCAAGCTCCCTAGGGTGCGGACATATTCCTTCTACACAGGTTTGCACGCCGTTGACTTGTCCAAGTAAGGTCCACCACAAAACCCAAATCATCCATGGCATGAGTGCCATGGCGACAAATATATGTGGACTCTTTAGCCAATTATTTTCATTAACGAATTGACTAGAGAACTTATCCAACATTACTTTCATGCAAGGAAGCATCAACAAAACAACTACACCTGCCCAAACTCCCCAAATTACCATCATGTGAAATGCTACAACGAATCGGATAGCTTGCTGCCCTTGTGACGACCTTTTAAGGTCAAGACAATCCTTGATTGCAATGATATAAGCAACGACCATAGATAAGATAATTACTCGATCATAAACACTAGACTCAAATACTAATGAAAGGTAACAAAATATAGCAAAACCGCCAATTTTTACTATCGTATTAAGGTCATTTTTCTCCTTCAAAATCATATTACTAACAAATATCGTTAGCAATATTAACACAGAAAGCACTACTGTTGAAACGATATCAACTGGCCAACCCATCCTTAGCAGACGATTCATTACATGATATCCAGTTATCCTGTTGTTGACAAATATGATTGATATGAAAAGTAGCAGTGATAGGATAATTGTCTGAATATTATCAACTAATGAGGTCGAACCACGCCAATAATCCTTGAATGATTTGACTGCAAAAAAGAACATTGGAACTAGCATGAACCACAACCGAATACCGGAAAATGTCAGGCAGGCGATTGCCATTATCCAGTAAAATCCCTCTGAAAATTGAATTCGACTCGTAAAATTATTGCTAAACTGAAATTTATACAGCGGATAGGTAACAACCCACACCATTGTTCCGATTACTACAGATTTGCTGACATCAAAGGTCAAAATAAAACATAAGCCAATCAGGTATGGTATGACAATTGGACTGAGCAAAACCGAAATTACTGGTTTTGATTGCACCGACTTATGCGAATTATCGATATACTGAGAGAGTGCAGAAGTTGCTAGGTAAACAGCACACGCGGCACCTAAACCCCGCGGAATCATCGCAGAAAAATCGAGCCTATTTTGACTATACACTAAGATGCCGACAAAGGTTAGGAATGTGACCGCCTCAAGTGCAAACATTCTGCCAGTTGCCATTTTGGTGTGGAAGTAGTATAGACAAAATAATACTGCAACTAACCATGTCGACAAGGTGAATAGAGTGTTGTTCTTACTATCGAACTTTGTTTCACCTGTAACCAATTCCCAATTGATTTCTTCATTATTAGACATCGGACTTTCACTATTGAAAAAGTCATAACGCTGCTGTGCAGCCTGCCAATTCCACTGCTCAATTGCAACCTTCTCATCTTCATTATAAGCCAATATTTCGAGCGGTATTCGACCGTTTAACTGTACTGGAAATGGTTGATGAATAAGTGTCGCTGTTAATGCAGAAATATCTCTCTGGTGAGCGTCTTGAATGGTTTGGGGCTTGATATTGGGGCCTTTGACTAATGCCCTAACATCTCTTGTCACCATCTCAGCAGAACCATGAGTTCCAGACTCAGTCATTCCATGATCTGCGGTTATTATGATATTCCAATCGTCACCTAAGATGTCGACTAATTGAACTATTTTTTTGTCGATATCGACCATCTTTTGCGCATATTCATCAGAGTCAATCCCCCATGTATGTCCTACCTTGTCCGGGCCAGAAAAGTGTGCTGAAACGATATTATGACTGTTATTTTCATTGACTGAAACTACAATGTCGTATGTTTCATCATCGCCTTCATAATAATCTGAATGACCTTTGAAAGTGTATACAAAATCAAGACTTGACACCGAATCATACATATTACCCATAACATAACTACCAATCATAATAACATCATGTTGCGGGCTTTCTGCCGCTAGTAACCATGGGTCAACGCCTCCCGGGTGGTTGAGATCAAAATTATTCAAACCATCCACCGGATCGTTAGGGACTCCTGTCATCATTTCCTTTACGCAGGTAGCCGATAATGTCAGTGGACCAGTAGTCACACGCAAAATAGCATACTCATCTAACCTGCTGTTTAATTCTGGCATCATGTCACTATCAAGCATGACATCAGTTCCTACACCATCTAAAATAATCAGAATAAACTTATTCGATGGACCTTGCAAAAAATCTGGTTGTTCTACCACACCGGATGGGTGTTCGGTAGCTGAATAGACATTGGGTGCTATGAAGATTAACGGTAATAAAATCAATATTGTGATTATTAGACTCGGTTTGAGATAATTATTTTTTACCAAAACTCAAACCACCATCCGCAAGATTAGCATTGCTACATCTGAGGCGTTTCAAACTGAATCCAATATTACATTATTTTTTGCCTACATTATGATATCAATATTGAGCATAAAATCCATTCTGTACGCTACTTTAATGGTAAAAATCGAGTAATATTATTCATAGTTAGATTTGAAAGGATTTCAACAATGGGGCATACATGCAAGGGAGATTGACTATCATTTCCCTGTGTATTGTCAGTCTCTTTCTTGCGGGTTGTATGGAACCTAGTGAACAAGATTGGGGAGGGGCTGGTGATTACCAAGTAACAGCCGAATGGTTTACTGTTGAATTAGAAAACAAAGTCGATTACTATCAAGATGGCGAAAATGTCACATGGACCGTTGAATCATCGCTTGCCGGCGATTCAATCGACAATTTTGGTGGCAATGTCGTTGGAATATTACTGGAAGTAAATTACCCGAGTGAGGATGAAACCGCAAACGCTGGTCTATGTTTAGGCATCGAAGATAATGTTGCTGACACGATCTCGGCAACTGCAAACAAAGGAGTCTGGGGTCTTGCTCAATCCGGAACAAATCCTGGTAGTCATGTGGTGAACTTAACTTGGCATAACAATTCAATCATAGAAAACGTCAACGTCTCCGGCTTGTCAGAAAAAGAAATTCACGACCAATTAGCCTTTGGTGACGCCGCTCTGGGTAGTTACAATATTTCTATTCAGGTTGATGCAGAAGCATTTAGTGGTCCTGCGTGCACACACACAGATGATGGCGAGAATGTCGAAACTATCGTTAATTTGTTGATACTAGATTTCCTTATCACAAGTCAAGGCGATACGACTCAGGATATTACCGCACTGGGAGCCGGTGATGGAGAAATCTCCTTGTTGCTATTTATTCCATGGTTTGTGGCCATTTTTGGTCTAGTTGGATATATTTCGATTAACAGAAATAGGTTCCAACTTAGCATGATTCTAGAGGATGAAGAAAGCGAGTCAGGTGATGAAATTGTTGAAGCAATCATTGTCGATGAGGAAACTACTGAGCGTGGGAATTCATTGGTGGAAAGTTACAAATCTAGAGTTCTTACTCTATGTGCGCTTTATGTTGCGCAAGGAATACCTTGGGGATTCATGACTGTAACCTTTGTTACATACTTAGCGCTAGAGGGCGTTGGAGCAGGTAAACTAGCACTGTTACTGACTCTGGGGACTCTGCCGTGGTCAATCAAATTTCTCTGGGGGCCAGTTATCGACCGGTTCCAGTATCGAGAAATGGGGCGTAGAAGGCCTTGGATATTGGCTGCTCAAACCGGAATGGTAATTTTCCTCTCAGCAATTCTTTTCGTACCCGATCCAGCATCTAATGTTCTATTGGTATCAATTATGTTTTGTGTCTACAACATCTTTACATCATTACAAGATGTTGCGACGGATGCCTTAGCCGTTGATATCTTAAGACATAATGAAATTGAGCAAGTTAATTCATACATGTTCACATCCAAGTCAATTGGCGGTATCATCGGCGGAGCAGGACTCGGTTCAGTCATCAATATATTGGGAATCAAAGGAGCTATTGCATTACAAATTCCTATTCTGATTGTAATTATGCTAGTCCCAATATACATGACAGAGAGACCTGGTGAGAAAAGATTCCCATGGAGTGATAGCGGAAACATTGTTGATTATGAATCAAAGGAGCAACCGAGTTTCACTATCATATTTGCCAATATAAAAACTGCATTAAACATCAAAGCTGCACAACTCGGTGTGTTACTCAGTCTAACCGTTTCGCTATCGTTCTTTTTGATTCCAGTGCTTCCATTATTGTTCGTTCGAGAATTGGGCTGGACAGAAGAACAGTTTAATCAAACCAAAGGTGGAGTTATTCTAATCGTAACTATGCTTGGATATCTTGTAGGTGGAGTATTGGGTAAAACAATCGGTGGCAAAGCAACGATAATTTATGCCGCAGTAGGCACTGCAATTACAACAACAATTTGGGGTTTAACGGAGGGCCTGTGGAGTGAAGGAATTTTCATGATGGCAATTTGGTCTCTCCGGACATTTGGTTGGGCAGTCGTCATGGTCAATATCTACTCGCTGATGATGAAGGTTACTTGGGGAGAGGTAGGCGGCACCCAGTTTACAGGTTACATGGCTATGATGAATCTTAGTGCAATAATTGGTTACCAATTGGCTGAACCATTTGCCTCTCGATTCGATTATCCAACATTATTCATTATGGCTGCAGTGTTTGAGACTCTAGTGGTCTTAGCGGTGATGTTCATCGACCCAGACCAAACCAGAAGAGAATTAGGCAGTATATCCTGAATTGTTGGGTAACAAATGATTCAAATCACTGGGTTCATTGAACAACGAAGTTTTTCCACCGTTTCATGTAATCAATAAATACATCACTTAAATCAACACTACGTAAATGATTCTCAGTAAATGGTGGTCTTTGAGGCAGATAGTTTGGGTCATCGAGATTGCGCGGCCAATCTGGGTGTGCGATGCCAACCCTAGCAACTCCAACTAAATCAGCGCCCTGATCAATCAACCATTGAGCATCTTCAGTAGTCCATACTGCGCCTGTTGAAATTAATGGGAAATTTTCAGGAATCACATCGCGAAAACGCCTGGTGAGTGAATCCTCAATACCGTCATTGACTGGTTCGAAGACATCCCAACATGATATGTGTAGCATATCAATTTCCGCACCACACAATATTTGTGCGAGAGCCAAACTGTCTTCCAAGTAAATACCTGCCTTCTCGATTATCGGTGATATTCTTACAGCGATCAAAAAGTTCTCGCCAGTCGCAGCCCTAATCGATTTAATTAGTTCCAATAAAAACCGGCTTCTGCCGTTGATATCCCCGCCCCACTGGTCGGCACGACGATTTGTTTTGGTCCCCAAAAATTGGCAGATTAAGTAAGAATGCGCACCATGTAACTCAACACCACTAAATCCGGCTTGTTCACACCGTACTGCTGCATCGGTAAAAGACTGAATCATTTGACTGACCTCTTTGGAAGACATTTCCCGTGTGTATTCTCCATCCATGCCTGACTCGGTGTTCTCACTGGCGGAAATCGGCCTAACACCGTTTAACGCTCTTGGTGCACGCATACCACCGTGGAATAATTGCACTAAACTGATTGTACCAGTGGAGTTCATCCTGGTTGCCAGTTTAGTTAGTCCGGGTATTTGGTGATCCCCCCAAACGCCCATCTCGCCTTCCCAGCCTCGGCCATGCTCTGTCACATTTGCCGCCGCAGTGGTTGTTACAGCAAAGCCGCCATCGGCTCTCCTAGCCAACCAGTTGATTTCATCATCTGAAAGCGTGCCATCTTCGTGGCTCTGCTTGTTAGTCATAGCGGCAAGCACAGTCCGATTTTTCAGCACATATCCACGACCGATATCCATCGTATCTGTCGGCTTCATTAGACCACCGAAACTGACCTGTCTAATGAGTTAATCTCAACTGACCGCAAGAATACTCCCTGCCCTCTGTTAAAGCAGAGAGTATTTCCTCGTACGCTACAACATCTTGAGCCTTTTTTTCATCACTGCGTTTAGCCAGACTTCTAAGCGGCATTGCCATCCTAATATTTCCTTTAAACGACTCTTTGTGTCGTTCAAGGAAGGCCCAGTAAAGGTTTGATACTTTACAGTCCTTCTTAGGGTTAAACTTGCAATTTTTACAATAATCTGACATTTTGTTGATGTATGGGGTGCCAGAAACATATGGTTTAGTCATCATTGCAGAACCTAGAGAATAGGTGCCCATACCCAAGACGTTCGGCTCGACAACCCAATCATAGGCGTCAATAAACGCCTCATGGAACCAAGTAGTCAGTTGACGTGGATTAATGTCAAGTAAACTGGCAAAATTACTGAGAATCATCAGCCTAGGTATGTGATGAGTCCAGCCCTCATCCATGACTGAAGAAACTACCTCATCTAGGCAATTCAATCCAGTTTTTGCGCCCCAATATGCGGCTGGTAATGGGTTATTTTGCTCTAGGAAGTTTGGCTCTCTAGCATGTTCGTCGTACACCTCCAAAGTTCGGAATCCGTCGGTTACATCATGCACATGTTTGACATATTCTCGCCAAATCATTTGTCTAAAAAAGCCCTCAACACTGTTTATTGGCGCATTGGTAGCCAAGGCTGAATCAACAATTTGTTGCGGCGATAGTCTGTGCAGGTTCACTGAAATCGCTAGTTTAGAATGGAATAGATATCTGCTTCTACTACTCATTGCATCTTCATAAGGCCCAAAAAATTCCATATTATCCATACCCCATTTTAATGCTTGATTATGCTGCTCGAGGGTGGTCGGGACTTTACTCAGGTCGCAATTTCCGGGGTGATGAGCAAACTCTTCAGTAACCAATCTCATTACCGTGTTATCAATTTCGTCGACGCCAAAAAATAGTTCGCGTTGAGCCGGTGGGTCGCCTTTCCAAGGCAGGCGATTTTCTGCGTCAAAGCTGTATTTACCACCCATTGGTTTACCATCTTGCATCAACACTCCGGTTTCCTTGCGAACTCGTTGGTAGAATTTATCCATTCTGAATGGTGGTGTATTGCCCACGGTTTCGGTAAACCACTCACGCTTCGTTAGCCATCCATCGTGGGGTAGTAGTCTGATTTTGCCGCCCTCAACAAGTGGCATTAATTCGACCCTGAGGCTCCTTTCAGCCGGAGTTACCAGATTTATCTCGCCAAATTCAGCATGCATTTCTGCTAGTGAGTCATGATAATTTCCGTCGGTAAAGTGATATTTGACCGGATGGCCTAGTTCCTTTGCCTCAGCGGCAAAATGACGCATATTGGACAGTAATAAGGCCAGTTTTTGCTTGTGATAATTTAATGAGTTGCCTTTCATACGAGACTCAATTAGAATTAATCCGTTGTTTTCACGGTTGCCTTCAGACCAAGGAAATATCTCGTGATTCAATTGGTCGTAAGGAACAAAAAACCATGTTGTGCTATCATCGACCATGGCTGAAACTGAGCCTTGATGGCAATAAAGGCCTGTTTTACTCAACGACTTTTGATTCTCGAAGAATCAACCCATTCATCCCAGCTTGCATCAAACCCTATGTAGTGGATGTGGAACTTGCCATTGTCAATCTCTTTGATTAGACCATCCCACCATTGCCCTCCCCACTCAACACTAACTTGCTGTCCTGAAATAAATTCAGGGTCGTTGAAGGGATGGTCTGCCGGCCTTTCTTTCCAGCCAGTCGGACCAACCACGTATATTGTGTTCCTTGTCTCAACACGAGCAGTTGCCCGGTTATCATAGGTCACTTTTAGAATTTCAGAGGACCTTAGTGCTGTATCACCTAACTTAGGGTGACCATAGGCAAATCCTGCCAAAATCTGGTCTTCAATTGCTGCATTGTCGATAATAACCTCGGGTTTAGGTTCAAAGGGTTGGACCATTATTTTGGCCAGATCTTTGTAATTTAGTTCCGAATCTAAGTCGATACCCATTTCGGCAAAAAGTTCCTCTGCCTCATTAATGTCAAGGGCATCACCCATCTCAGTAAGTATCTCGAATAATTTTCTAGCATGTATAGTACCGGTGTTATTGACATCAAAGACTGCGAACGAATCGATTAACTCCTGTTCCTCTTCACAAATCTGGTCAACATATTGTTTGGTAGCTTCAGAATCTGGTTGTACTGCAATTCTTGCCGCTGGGACCGATGATTCAACATCGCCATCATCAAAATGAATCAAGTAACAATCATCCGCTTCAATGCCAGCAATTTTTCCAGGAAAAAATGTGCCATAATTTTTCCAGTTAACCAATACTCTGTCACCCAACGCTAGGTTACTGTCATTTGCTTGGCAAATTTCTGTTTCTATAACCTCTTCCACCTTAGAACTGGTTTCATACTTATTCACCATACCAAGACGCTCTAATGCTGAGATTACTGCGCTGGTAACAGCGTCGACGTCATTGTTTATGACTGTCTTACTATGTATCACATCGCCACCAATTACTGAGTCCTGCATAGTAATATTTTGATTGTCTGATGGTGGTGCTGGTATCCATTCAGAACCAGTCCACAAATACTTCCCATCTGGACTCAAGACGGTATCGGGCATAGTTTAACCAAGTCAAAAACCAATAAAATTATTCTTACTTGAGTCACTCATTTTCTGAGTCGGTTTTCTTTGTGCCAAACAGATTGTCCAACCATTTTGGCGACCACCAGTTGGCTCTACCCATCAAGCGCATTGTAGCTGGAACTACCAGTGCTCGGACAATTGTTGCGTCCAATAGAATTGCTAAGGCCAGTCCAAAGCCTATCTGCTTCAGAATGACAACTGAGGAAAGGCCAAACGCACTGAAGACCACGACCATAATCGCTGCAGCACCGGTAATAAGTCGGCCTGTTTTCTGCAATCCGTTAGCCACTGCCAAGGTATTGTCACCGGTTCTTTCCCATTCTTCATGGATTCTTGATAGCATTAGCACCTCATAATCCATTGACAAACCAAATACAATACAAAACAGAATAACTGGATTAGTGGTTTCAATTGGTTGTGGGGTGAAATTAAGGAATTCGGCACCATAACCCCACTGGAAAACAAATACCAGCATACCAAATGAGGCTGAGACTGATAGAATGTTCATCACGATTGCTTTGATTGGAATAATTACGCTTCTAACTTGGATAAAAATTAACACAATAGTAGCGATTAGAATAAACGCAATAGCAACAGGGAGATTCTCAACTATAGCGTCTAATACATCTAGACTGTAAGCAGCAAATCCTGCAACCATCAAAACTCCCTCATCACCCATGGCTAAATCATCTAGTAACTCTCCCCTTTCTGCCCTGAGGTCAGAGACAAAACTCCGGCTATCCTCACCAGTAATTGGCCCATCTAATGAGAAAATGAGGTAAGTAATATTGTTTGATAAGAACTGAGCGCGGAAATATTCTCTCTTGGCGATGGTCTCATTGTCTAGGAACTCGTCTGGTGTTTGCCAGAACTGTAATACCTCAGACTGATTCATCGTAGATTCTGGTAGCGCATATCCAAAGGTATCGAGGACTCTTGTGTCGTTGAGATAATTTTTCATCCACGAATGAACTGCAACAATATTGTCTTCCAGTAGTGGGTCCTCACCGTCAAAGTCGATTACCACCATCGCTGCATTTACCGCATCTTCAGGCCATTTTTCATCCATTAGTTCAAATCCTACTCTGGTCTCATCATCTGGCGGTAGAGCATCCCTTGATGCTATCGAGAAATCTGCTTGTAAGAATGGCAGTCCAGCACCTAACAAAACGACTAATGTTGGTATCAAAACCGCCCACGGTCGCTCCATGACAAAATTAGCTATTCTGGCCCAAGCGCCGTCTTCTTTTTCATTCTCAGTGCTGAACGCAAATGGTATCTTCCCTTTGAATACTCGATGGCCTAGCAACACAAGGATAGCAGGCAGAACAATCACTGAGAATACCATTGCAATACTGACAGCAAGAGTTCCACCTATGCCGAGGCTTGGTAGCCCGGTATTTTCGAAAAACAGCATGCCCATGAGTCCGATTGCAACGGTAATTCCACTGAAGAAGACTGCTTTTCCAGCCGTGGCGGTGGTCATGGCTGTCGAGGTTTTGATGTCCCGTCCTAGGTTCAATTCTTCTCTAAATCGATTGACCATGAATAATGAGTAGTCTACCGAAACGCCAATACCGATCAGTGTGATAATATTCAATGAATACTGTGTGACATCGGTCACATTGGACAACCAAATGGTTACTCCCATTGCCGAAACTACAGTCAGCATGGCAACTCCGATGGGTAGTATTGCGGCGACAATGGTCCCAAACACAATACCCAGAATAATCAGCGATAGCGGCCCAGAAATTAGCTCAGCTTTGATTAAATCTTCTTGTATTCTGACATCAAAAACCACGTCAATTGCGATGCCACCGGTTCGCCATGAATTGAATTCAGAGTCAACTTCGATATTGTCCCAGTTATCAGCAAACAATTGTTTTGCATCCTTTCGGTCTAGGTAAATTGTTACGATGTTTTTGGCCCAAAAACCGTCATCATCTTGATGGGTAAACTTTGCCCGCTTTTCTCCAGTTGTTTCCCAAGAATACTCTATCGTCACATCATCCATCTCTGCATAGTCTGCTAATGCAGCAATCACGGCGTCCTGCCAATCTGGTGATGAGTCGTCCAATGTCGGATGGTTGATTAGAAGAGTGAATCTTTCCACGCCTTCTTCGTCCGAGGCAAATGCACTGTCACGCAAGTCACCAGCCTCAACTGATTCTAAGTCTCCTTCACCCCAAGATTCAGCCCAGTTTGGGCCCATCGAAATTAGCGAACCAAGTAGCAGACATGAGAATATACCAATGATTAGGACTTTTTTGTGATGGTCGTAGACTTTCTCACCGAGTTTGTAAAATGCCCTTCCTTCGAGCATTTTTGGGTCTGTAGACCACTCCATAATCAAAGTGTTAAGAATTTAATATTTCAAGTGATGTTTTCTTATTGTATGTTAATCACTCAATTATACGAGTATTGATAACTAATAAGTAACATATTTGCATTATGGCAAGAGCATTGTTAGGTGGTGGTTGTTTTTGGTGTACTGAGGGTGCATACAAACGCATGAAGGGAATCAAATCAGCGCTACCGGCTTATGCCGGCGGGCAAACCGTCAATCCAGATTACCGCTCTGTTTGTGATGGTGTTACTGGACATGCAGAAATAGTAGAAATTAACTTCGACGAAAGCATCATCTCTTTTGACACAATCCTCGATATTTTCTTTACCGTTCACGACCCTACTCAACTTAATCGTCAGGGCAACGACATCGGGACTCAGTATCGCAGTTGCATAATGCCAGTAAATGATGAACAACGGGCGATTGCTGAACAAAAAATCGACGAAATGCAACCAATTTTTGACAACAAAATAGTCACTACAATCGAGGAGCCGATTAATTTCACCGTGGCAGAGGAATATCATCACGATTATTACGCAAGAAACCCATATCAAGGATACTGCATGGCAGTAGTCGGACCAAAAATCTCCAAAATCCGGAAAAAATTTGCTCACCTGTATTAGGGTGAAATTCAATAGACGGCTTCGATACGCTGAACCATGGTGAATAAGATACCAACACCGCCGACACCCGTAAACGAGCCTGTTCTTGGATACCTACCGGGTAGTCCGGAGCGAGCTGAATTGAAGGCTGAGTTGCTTAGACAGAGTGCCGAAGTAATTGAAATCCCCTGTATCATAAACGGGGTTGAAGTATACACCGACAATGTGGTTGAACAAGTTATGCCACACAATCACAGTCATGTGATTGCCAGAGTCCACATGGCAGGGGAACAGGAAGTTAACAATGCAATAAATGCGGCACTTTCTGCCCACAAAAACTGGTCAACAATGCCGTGGGAAGCGAGAGGAGCAATATTTCTCAAAGCGAGTGAACTGTTGAAGGGTGAATATCGCGCTAAGATTAATGCAAGCACCATGATCAACCAATCAAAAACCTGTCACCAAGCGGAAATTGACTCAGCCTGTGAGTTAATTGATTTCTGGCGATTCAATGTTCAATATGCCCGGGAGATATACGAGGATTTGCAACCGCCAGTATCACCATCGTCGATGTGGAATTCAAGCGAAGTGCGCCCGTTAGAAGGCTTCGTGTTTTCCGTTACTCCATTCAATTTCAGCAGCATTGCGGCTAATCTACCATCGTCTGCGGCAATTATGGGTAATACCGGAGTGTGGAAGCCGAGTCGTAACTCCTACTTGTCCAATTATTATCTCATGCGCCTAATGATGGATGCTGGATTACCCGATGGTGTGATTAATTTCATCCCAGGTAAAGCAAGTATGATTGGTGATATCTGTCTCTCACACCCAATGCTTGCTGGCATTCATTTTACCGGCTCAACCTCAGTGTTTAGACAAATGTGGAAAGATGTGGCAAATAATCTAGCTAACCTTAGATCGTATCCACGAATTGTCGGTGAGACCGGCGGTAAGGATTTCATTGTTGCTCATCCAAATTGCGACCAAAAAGCACTGACAGTAGCGCTAATCAGAGGAGCGTTCGAATACCAAGGGCAGAAATGCAGTGCGGCAAGTAGAGCCTACATTCCTGAGTCGGTTTGGAACGCGATAAAAGATGACTATGTGAACGAGGTCAGCAAGATATCTGTGGGAGACCCAAAGGACTTTTCCAACTTTATGGGGGCAGTTATTGATCGCAAATCCTTCGATAACATTGCTGGTTACATCGACCGTGCTAATCGAGATTCTGGATGTGAGATTGTGACTGGGGGCAAGTATGATGACTCAACTGGCTACTTTGTTCAACCCACCACAATAGTATGCTCAGATCCAAATTATGAGACCATGGCTGAGGAAATTTTTGGCCCTGTGTTATCCATTTACGTATATCCTGACCACGAGTTTATTGAAACTCTTGACCTTTGTGACAATACCTCAGAATATGCTTTAACAGGCTCAATTTTTGCCGCAAATAGAGAAGATATAGAGGTTGCAATGGCTGCTTTGAGATATTCGGCTGGCAATTTCTACATCAATGATAAGCCCACTGGTGCTGTGGTTGGACAACAACCATTCGGTGGAGCCAGAGGTAGCGGAACTAACGATAAGGCTGGTTCGCCACTAAACCTGTTAAGATGGGTAAGCCCACGTTCAATTAAGGAAACATTTGCCCCGCCACATGATTGGACTTATGGTTTCCTGAATGAGTGAAGTGGTAATTTTTTGCTCTTGTCAACATTGTTAACAGATTCTGTCAAGACTCTGGGTTCAAACCCATTGCTGACTAGTGATATTAGCCACCAACCTAAGGAGAGTAATGGTGTTGAAATTAACATTAATACGCATAAAAATACGATTACATTGCCTTGAGAAAGGTGCCACGAATACCAACTTGACACGACCATCGCAATGATGAAAAATAACCTTGCTGCTTCACTAGGAGTCGACCAACCTCGATGGTCTTTTCTTGGAGCAAACAAGAACTCCATTACGCCCATGATGAAAATTCGTATCGCTGTGTTAAAAATGCCTGTTTGAGATTTAGATTCCGGAGTATTATTGAAATCAAACGCCTAGGGCCAACCCCGCAGTGATGATTGCTATGGCCGACTGCTGATTTTTCAGTGACGAGTGATGGGCGAACTGAGCGGGACAAATCACTCATCGTCAGGGAATATCATGCAGGGAGTACCGCAAACCAGACTTTCCCCTCCGCCACATAACTTGTTCCTGTCGCAAAAGTCATCCCCTTGGAAAACTATTTTCTCAATGCTAACCTCTGTGATGATTTTATTTTTCTTTGTGCAGATATTCGTCGTAGTTGTGTTTGGTTTCGTTGATGGTGACATGGACGGCGATTTGGGGCCAACTGACCCATTTTTAGTAATTTTTGGAACACTCTGCTCAACACCCTTCCTGCTGCTATTTTTAATCGCAAGGAAACCAAAGTTAGCCCACATAGTCCGGCTTGATAGTAATAATCAAGGTAGCAACGCCCATTATATTACCCCAGGAACCTTAATTCAGTCAACAAATCCGACTGTTTTACAACACCACTTGATTCACAATACCTCTCCGTTGGAA
>Ga0163110_10000762_pt1 | contig 15586 bp, 21 predicted proteins | sample CRUFie1St17metaG_FD_108703 | JGI IMG/M metagenome (GOLD analysis project Ga0163110, IMG submission 108703) | Marine microbial communities from the Costa Rica Dome - CRUD Field 142mm St17 metaG | ecosystem: Environmental > Aquatic > Marine > Oceanic > Photic zone | place: Costa Rica: the Eastern...
AAGGGCAATGTTACCATTGACAGTATCCTTCAAAATTTGCAGACTATCTGCAAAGCGATCTCTAACAGTCATGATTGACTCCTATTTTGTTTTTCCAACATGCACCGAAGTGCAACGAGACAGGCAGGGATCGAACCTGCGACCGACTGCTTAGAAGGCAGTTGCTCTATCCGCTGAGCTACTGTCCCGAGTGATTAAACAGGGACACGTACTATCGGATCACCTTCCCACATAGTCTTCTTAACCTTGTCAACTTTACCTCGGATGTTAAACGAGATGATGGTGCGTGATTTGTCTGACTCATTGGGTAGTGCCTCGTGTGCAATGGTTGCTGGAAAAATAACCATGTCTCCTTCCTTAACAGGTGGAATGAAGGTCTGTAACCTACCACTCCAAGGGTTATTGAAAGGTGAGATGAATTGCGTGGCTTGATGGACTCTAGGATCAAAGTCCACATACATTACTGCTGACCATCCACTGTGTCCATGATTGTGGAGACCGTGCTTCTGACCTTTGTATGATGTTTGACACCACATGTCAGTAAACTCGATGCGTCTACGCTCAGTAAACTCAGCAAGGTATGGCTCGATGATATCAATCACCGTGTCAGCATAAGGTGGCAGGTCCCACTCCTCCTGATGAAAGAAGTCAGTGTACTGCTCACCGTTAGATTCTAGATGCTCTCTCCCTAGGATGGGCAGAGCATTCATGATCCTCTCTTTATTCTGTCTCCAATTCTGAATTTCATAGTGTGCAATCGGGATTGAGAATAAAGAATGGACGGTCATTTCATTTCTGATTGTTGTCGGATACGTTGTGCTAGGGTTTCTCCTCGCATGTAGTCTCCTTCAGCTATAGCTTCATGGAGTTGGTCCACTAGGAATTCAATCGTATAGTTGATCTCATCAATCTCCTCAAGAAATTGATTGTCCATGGGTGGTGCCTCTCTCCGTTGCTTGCTTAGTATATATGCAGGGAGGGTCACTTGTCAACCCCGAAGTGTTTGATAAACCACTCGGCGTCCACTACGACCAGTGCTGGCTTACGATTCTTCTTCATAAAAAGAATCGGTTGGTGGTCTCCAGCGTTAGCACATGCCTGCTCATAGGCATCATAGACATTGAGTTTCTCTACATTCTTACACTCGATGCTGAAGGGAAACTTCTTCCTAGCATCTCGTGCCATGATGAGATCTTCCCCGCCAGCACCCATGCTGCGAGACTCAATGTCCTCAGGGTGTACATCTCTATGCTCAATGAGCATATCTCTCACCCACTTCTGGAAGTTTCTACCCTTCGCTTTCGCACTCTGTGGTTTCATCTTTATCCTTTTTATTGAATCCAAATGGTGCAGTCTTACTTTCTTCTTCCTGTCTCAGTTTCATGGCAACAGCACCAAGTGATTCCATAACCTTAAGGATGTCCTCTGTCTTGGCATCCTCTCCTAATTCTTTGGCAACATACCAATACTTCTCCCAGAAAGTATCGCCTGCCTTTTTGTAATCATCTAATGTTAATAGTTTCATCAGTCAGCATAACCATCATCGTCATCACTATATCTATAACCTAAACGCTCTGCCTGGTTGGGAGGAAACCATGGTTTCTCAGGCATAGTCTTGTATGCATCAGGGTCTTCTTTAATAGCATCCTCTAGAGAGATTGCTAGGAGTTTGAGATTGTGTGCAATCAGTTTTACTTTCTCGTGATTCATAGTTAAAAAGAATAATAAAAAAGAGGGGAAGGTCCCCTCTTACTTATGCTACTTACTGTAGGTTTTTCCACGGTAGCAGAAAGTCCCGTGGGACTCGTGGTTTTCTACACAACGTGTGTCATACTCCACTCCACGGTATGTAGTGTGGTGAATTTGTGCGTCGTGAAGAGCTGCTGCCTTCTGGATTTTCTTACGGATGTAGTTGAGTGTGTTCATGAGTTAGTCCTCTGAAGTTAGGGTGGTTTAATCCCCGTTCCTTCAGTCGTTTGCGTCCCAGTTGCACTCAGGTGTTGCTTCCTTTACGGTCTCAATCACCTCAGTCTGAATGATCGGACTCACGTTATCATTGCGTCGGACGCGACTGATCATGTCAGCAGCATCTTGGCAATTTATGGTAGCGTAGAGTAGTAGATCAATCATGGGATGAACGCTCCGTTCCGCGACTTACTTGCGTCCAAAAGGATATGAAGTCCTTTGGATGAACGATACAGTCATGATAACATGACATTTCTATTTATGCAAACGGTTTGTATCAGAAGTTACCGTTTTCCTTTTTTGCCCAAGCGATAGGGTGTATTCCTAATGGGCTTGGTACTCTTTAAGTCCTTCTTCAGTTTCCTCAAGAAAGATAAGTGGTCCTTTATACCATGACTGAGGGTTTTCGGCGCACCAATCACCCTCAAGTCTTCCGAATAAAGGGACCTCCCTTTGTTCTTCCAATTTTTTCTTACCATATAGTGATTTAAGTTTAGAGCTTAAACCCGCTAAAAGTTTCAGCACTGACATCTTGCTTGATTCCTCCGACGACATAGGATTCAATCTCAGTTTCCTGAGGGGCATTCTGTTGACCCTTGCTATTTAGCCAGTGCTCTGTCCAGGGCAGTGGATTATTCTTAGCAGGGATGTCGAAGGCAGGTGTCAGTCCGATTGCTTTCATGCGACGGTTTGCAACCCATTCAACGTATTGAGAAAGCAGACGCTCGTTAAGACCGATCATGCTACCATTCTCAAACAAATAACTTGCCCATTCTTTTTCTTGGGCTACTGCGTCAAGAAACATCTGACGCACGGTTTCTTTTTCTTCCTCTACAATCTCCAGCATGTCAGGATCATCACCCTTCTTCCACTTGTAAAGGATCTTCTGAGTCAACGCGAGATGTTGCGACTCATCCCTGGCAATAAGGGAGATAATTTTTGCAGAACCTTCCATGAGTTTAAGTTCACCAAAAGCAAAGCTGCAAGCAAAAGAAACATAAAAACGGATTCCTTCCAATATGTTAACATTAGCAATCGCCAGGTAGAGTTTACGCTTGACATCCCTGATAGTCCACTGTGATGTGGGGGAATCTTTCCAACCCTCTTTCCACATATTACTGAGTGACCACTCAGTTGCTACCTCAATGAAGTCATTGTATGCTTTGCACACTGCAGCAGCACGGTCAAGGATCTTATCATTATCTAGTACCGCATCGAAGACCTCTGATGGATCTGCGTATACGTTTTTGATGATATGGGTATAGGAGCGGGAGTGAATCTGCTCCATGAATTCCCATACTCCCATGCATCCTTCCAACTCTGGAAGACTACAGTAAGGTGAGAATGCCATCCCAGGACCACGCCCTTGCACAGAGTCCAGAAGGATCTGATACTTGAGGTTGCTGGTGTAGATATGTTTTTGTTGTTCATTCAGTGTCTTGTAATCGGCACGGTCCTTCTGCAATGATACCTCTTCAGGTCTCCAGAAGTAACCGAGTTGTGTCTGAGTTAGTTTGTCAAAATCAGGATACTTATACTCGTCGTATCTCTGCATCCCTAATGGTTGACCAAAAAACATTGGTTGCTTCTTGGTATCTACCTTGCGATCGTTGAAAACTGTCAGTCCCATTGTGGCTCCCTTGGATTCTTGCATGTACCGTAGTTGTGAATATAATTTAGAAAGGCGTTGATCCTTGGTGCGACATCCAAGGAGGTGCAACAATCAATGTAGGACTCAAAGTCTTCCTGTAAGTCCTTGCTGAGTGTGATGGTAACTTCCTTAGACATTGCAAGCGTCACACTCTGCTTCGTCGCCCTGGTCGATCTCTGCTAGGAGATCGTCTAGTTTCTTTTGTGTTTCTTCTACATCAGGATCTCGTTTTGCATCATATGTGTTTTGATAATAAGATGTCTTCCAACCATACTTGTAGGTGAGAAGGAGATCTTGTGCCATGACAGACACAGGGACTTCATTGTTGTCAAATTGCTCTGGGTTATAGGACCAGTTGCCTGAGATGGCTTGGTCAAAGAATTTCTGCATCACAGCAACGATACCAACGTATCCTTTGTTGGATGGCATGTCCCAGAGGAGGGTGTAGTTATTCTTTAGTGTAGTATATTGTGGGACAATCTGCTTAAGAGGTCCCTTCTTGGATTTCTTAATGGACAAGTAGTCTCTAGGCGGCTCGATTCCATTGGTAGCGTTTGACACAACGGAGCTGCTCTCCGAAGGCATTTGTGCGGACAGAGTGCTGTGCCTGAGTCCGTATTCGTCGATATCCTGCCTAAGAGTATCCCAATCATACTTGTATTCTGGCGCTACTAGATCATCCACATCCCTCTTATATGTATCAATCGGAAGAAGTCCATCACAGTACTTAGTGCGATGGTATGCTTCACATGCACCACGCTCTTGTGCCAGTTTGTTAGATGACTTCAGCAGATAGTATTGGAATGCTTCAGTCAACTCATGGACCAGTCTCAATGCACCCTTGTCATCATAGTGCTCTCCATGTCTGGCGAGGTAATGTGCTAGACCGATGAATCCAACCCCCAAGGAGCGCCTTGCAAGGGTGCTACGACGTGCAGCAGCAACAGGATACTCCTGGTAATCAATCAACTCTTCCAGACCTCTAACCGAAAGGTCACAAAGATTCTCCATCTCTTCAAGATTTTTAATCTTGCCCACGTTAATGGCAGACAGAATACACAGCGCAATCTCTCCTGCGTCATCATCAATGTGGTTGATAGGATCAGTAGGCAGAGTGATCTCTTGACAGAGGTTACTCATATTCACCTTGTCCTTGAAGGAGGAGTGACTATTACAGTGGTCGATATTCATGATGTAAATACGACCAGTCTCTGCTCTCTCCTTCAGTAGATCAAGGAAGAGTTGCTGGGCAGGGATTGTGAGTCGAGGGACTGATTGATCTTGTTCGTAACGACAATACATGTCGTCAAAGCTATCAGTGCCGAAAGCGTCATACAACCCAGGGACATCATGAGGACTGAAAAGCGAAACCTCTCCGTTTCCGATGAATCTTTCATAAAAAAGTTTGCTAATTTGGATAGAATAGTCAAGTTTCCTTACCCTGTTGTCTTCGGTGCCCTTGTTGTTTTTGAGGACGATGATGTCTTCGATTTCTTTGTGCCAAATGGGGAAGTGGACTGTTGCGCTTCCACCTCTGACGCCATTTTGAGTGCAGCATCTGACAGTTGACTCAAACTTTTTGAGAAATGGAATAACGCCTGTGTGCTGAACTTCACCGCCCCTGATTTTACTGTTGATGCCACGGATTCTTCCAGCGTTAATACCGATGCCAGCCCTTTGAGCAACATAGTAACCGATAGCCATGTCACTACTAAAAATGCTATCGAGGGTGTCATCAGCATCCACAAGAACGCAGCTTGCAAATTGTCGAAGTGGAGTCCGCACTCCTGCCATGATTGGCGTTGGGATGTTGATCCTGTGTTTTGAGATTGCGTTGTAGTATCTCTTGACATAATCGAGTCTTGTCTCAGATGGATATTTTTGGAAGAGAGTCGCTGCGATCATGATGTACATCTGCTGGGGTGTCTCATACACCTCCCCAGATGATCGATCCTGCACGAGGTATTTATCTACAACCTGGCGAAGACCAGCATATGTAAACAAATAGTCACGGTCGTGATCAATAAATGATTCGATTTGATCCCATTCCTCGTCGCTGTATGCTTTAAGAATGCTCTTGTCATACACATTACGCTCAATACAATCCCAAACGTGCTCCTGAATGTGAGGACGAAGGTCTGGGTGCCCATTATATACCTGCTTACGGAGACCAAACAGGAGCAGACGTGCTGCTACAAACTGATAGTTAGGTGCCTCCAATGTAATCAGGTCATTGGCAGAGCGAATAAGAATTTCTTGAATGTCACTGGTCTTGATGCCATCAAATAGTTGGAGGTTGGCATTCATTTCTACTGCCGACTCCGACACACCTGCGAGACCACGGCAGGCGTGCTCAACCATTTCATGAATTTTAGAGAGATGGAGATCTTCCACCTGTCCGTTGCGTTTTACAACTGCAATGTCGCTCATACCTTTTTCCAATCTGTTAGTTTTACCTTTGCTGTTAATCCTGAAAAGGTGTTGCTCTTTATTATAGCAGAAGGGTCAAGTCCTGCCAACACCATGTCATTTATATCTTTTTGTTTTACTGACTTTGGCCAGATAACCACCTTCTCCTTGCTTCCGATGGCAGCGTCAATCCGCTGCACGATCTGTTGATTTCTGGGCTCGTTGTCGAAGACCCAGACCCGATCTCGATAAGGTATAGAGCGGTGGTCAACATCGCTACCACACATAGCAACAGCTTGTCTAATGAAAGTACTGTCGAATGGTCCTTCTGTGACATAAACTGTCTCCTCTGGGTTTACATAATCTTGTCCAAATAGTTTGAGTCTGTCCTCAAACATTACTGTGATGTATCGTAGTGTGGAAGTTGCTGCCAGAGATCTACCCTGGATGCCAAACCACACACCGTCCTCACCAATTAGAGGGATAATAATTCTAGGTCTATCATTCTGTAGATTTTCAAACGTGGGACGTTGTGTATTGACCCACCTCTTAAACTTATCAACATAATAAAACCTACCCAGTTGATCTTCTGGGATCAACCTTGATGACAGATAGTCTCGGGCGGGATGTCCTATATTTAGCTCGTTGATAGGTGTGCAATCTGTTACCTTCTTAGCAAATTTAGGTTTCGCTGACTTGTATTCAGGGTCAGGTGTATGCCTTCCCTTGCCTGTCATCCCCTGCTTATATTTCTCCATGACATACTGATCATGCAGGTCAACTGCTTGATCCTTTAGGAAATTCCCCAGCGACCTACCTATGCCACAGTTGTGACACTTGTAAATGTATTCTGTCTTCTTCAGAAAAAAATACCCCCGTGCCTTATTCTTATGCTTCTGTGAATCACCACAGTAAGGGCAGCGGAAGTTATAGAGTCCTGACTTGACGTGTTTGTATTTGTCTAGCCTGGTGCTGAGAAGTCGGATGTATTTGTCATCGACGTAATCCATGCAGGGGAATCCACTGCAGGTAGCATACCAGTTTTCTTGTCGCCAGTCAAGTTATTGATCAAACCTTGTCCTGGCACGGATAGGAGGAAAGAAATTACAGCAAGACCACCAAAGATGGTCCACATCTTTTTCTCCATGACTCTCAGGCGATCGTCGATCAGTCTGATGTCACGCTCGCATCCTTTCTTGATTGCTTCTGTATCTTTATTCAGATCTGAGTGCAGTCTATCAATCTTTTCAAACAGGACTTCATCTACAGTGTCCTGTCTATCTAATTTCTCGTTGTGTACCGCGAGCAGTTGACCCATCTTTACAGAGTTTTCCTGTAAGGAGTCTACTACCTTTTCTAGTCTCTCTAGAATCGCTGAGTTTATGTCTGACATTACTCCGCCCTAAGTGCCTGTTGTCGTTTCTTCCAATAGAATTGGATGACATCATTAGGATAAAGACGTTTGACATCTAACTTCTTAAAGTTTTCTGGACGATAGATCTTGCGAAGCTCTATCTTCAGTTGTGCCTGGGACTTACTATACAATACATACTGCTCTGATCCATCATAGGATACAAGGAATGGTAGGTATGAAGTATCTTTCTGTGCTCCTTCAGTTGCTAGCATCTCCTTTTGAGAGATGGTGTAGCGACGACGCTTCCTAGGTTTCTTTTTCGACCCTCCAAGGAGGGGATCAAAACCTGCGTTGGGTCCCGTGGCGTCTGCTGCTGCAGTCATGCCACCGTTGCCGACACTCATTGTAGGTGCGTCTTCATTCATCACAGATCTTCTAGTAATTCTTTTACGTCGTTATCTATATCAATAAATTCAAGAGATCCAGCCTGCACTTGTGGATATCTATTCAAGTATTCGAGAAAGGTCTTAATAATAGACCAGTATTCTCTTTCTAGTTTATACATGAGAAGAGGGATGGTCCCGTCACCAAACACATTAAACAAAATGATTAGATGATTAAGTATCAAGTTGACACGGAGGACACCAGTCTTCAAATACCTCTTGAGTAATCTCTTAAGGTATTTGAATTTCTTCATGTCCTCCATAAAATCATCTACGGTAACCGACTGAGGGTTATCATAATGCTGAATGGCAAACATCAAATAGTTTTTCTCATTAAGTAAATCAAAGTGCATTATATAAGGAGTCGATTATTACGAGACGAAGGTCAGCGTTGCTGCGTCAGAGACAACTTCCTCAGCACCTTTGCTGGTGTTGACCTTCACTCTATACTTATCACCTGTGTTGTCAGCAGTTTGACCACTCAGCACAATAGATGCACTGGTTGCGCCAGAAACATTTGCGTAGCGGGTGCTACCAGATGCTTTCTTCTGCCACTGGTAAGTGATAGTACCAGATTGGTCCACAGTTGCGGCAACAGTGAAGGTTGCAGCACCTGAAGAAGTGTTTTGATCAGCAGGTTGAGTGCCGATTGTGATCGTCTCAAGCACGTCTGCCACGATGGTGTCATCAGCATCGTCACCAGCAGCACCAGCGGTGGCGTGGACGAATGCGAGGCACTCAGCCTTGTGACGGGTGTCACCGTTTGCAGTTTGGTAAGTCTCATAGAGCCACCAACCAGGACCAGTGATTCCTCTTGCTTTGTTAGCAGCGATTCCTTGCTCAGTGCTATCAACAAATACGAGGTTAAGACCGCGAGTGTCGCCGCCCTTAACTACGAATTCTGCAACAGCCTTAGGGGCAGTCCTGCGGACAGCACCAGCGAGAGCAGCATCAGTGCTACCTGCATATGCTTTGTGCAATTCGATTGCGGTTGTGCTTGTAACTTCTCTAACGATATAAGGGACGCTAGAAAGCTCAATGATGTCGCCAACGACGACGGTATCTGCTGCATTCTTCGTAACAGTGGCGTCACCATTGGTGACCGCTACGTTGTTTCCGAAAGTTGCGGCATCAATTTTTCCAAAAATTGCCATTGTACTCCGTGTAGAAGATGTTCCTATAAGTTATTTATAGCTATTCTTCTTTCTGAAACAGGAGTGATTCAACTACATCGACTGCCTTATCATCGAGTTTGTTGTCCGTGGTCGATGCCAGGGAACGTAAAACGTCAACCAGATAACGACGCACTTCGTCTTTCTGGATAAGGTTACCGATTGTCTTCTTTGCTAGGGGTAGAAGTAAAGCCCACATAGATCAATCCTCAAAGGGGTCTGATCTATATATGCGATCACTTACCGCCTGCTCTCTTCCTATCGAAATCGATAGTAGCCTGCATCATCTTTGCCTTCATGCGATCCTTGGCAGCCTTCTTTGCAGCATCGTCTGCTACGTTATCTGTCTTTGCTTCAGGAGCACAGGTCTCTTCTTTTTTGACAGCAACATCTTGCCCAGGCTCATACCACTTGCCGTCTCCGTCAGAGTCTTGCCAGCGTTTGCCTGCCTTTGCAGCTTTGATGTGTTTGTCTTTCTTTTTGGCAGCTTCCTTGAGTGACTCAACGTTACTCAAGATTTTGCTTCTTAGATGTTCGGACATAAGATCCTCTTTCTTTGGATTGATGGTGACATTTCCTTTTTTGGTTGTCTTTAGAGATGATTCTTTGTGACCAACGGGTTTCATTCCATCTCCCCCATCTTTTGCAACTCTGCCTCAGTAAACAGTCCTGAGTCAGACAGTTTATTTATAAACTCTTCGTTGCTCTTTTTGAGATTTGCTTTGCGATACTGGAGGTCAGCACGAGTGCCTTTGTCCATCTTACCTTGGGACTTGGGTTTAGTCTTGCCACCTACATCAGGTTGCATACCAGGGTTTGCTGCCTTAACTCTGCGACCATGGGTGTACTCAGCACCACTCATCTTGGAGTCACCAGACACCATCTTACCACCAGAGGAGCGTGAGTCAGCATACTCTTTGTCAGACTGACCATGCTTACCCTTGTAACCCTCTTCCATATCTTCTTCTTTGACACAGTTGGGGACTTGCTTGCCACCCTTAGTCTTTGTGCCCTTCGCCTTGTATCCGTCCCAACACTTGCTAGCACCAACATTCTTGCGTGCTTGCTTGAGACCTTCAAGCATTTCTTGATGGAGGTCATCGATATCAATGCCGACCACTTCTTCTTTAGTGGTCACGCCGAGGTCAGCAGCATCTCTCGCTGACTTCTCACCTTTCTTACCGACGACGATGTAACGACCGTCTGCCTTCTTACCAGTGATGAGCATAGAGTCACCACCAGACTGGACAACACGACCAACATTTCGGTCATCTTTATACTCTGCCTTCTTCTTTGCGACAGAGTTACGATCAACTTTGAATCCTGCATAGCCCTCTACTGTGGGCTCATAAGCATCGAATGCTTCCATCACTTTCATGACACCATCGTGGAGTCTCTGTGATTTTGGAAGAGTATCTTCTTCGATTGCCTTGAGGATATATGCCTGCTCGGTAGGATTGTAATCCATCAGTGCCGCAGACACCAGCATTTCTAACGTCATGTTTCTAAACCGAAATGAATTTCGTAATACTATTTAGTTTCAGCAGTTTTTCTAATCGTAGCGTTAAACTCTGAGAATTTAACAGGCTTTTGACCAGGAGTCATATTTTGTAGTGCTTCACGATAGCGGTCAGTCCCTGCTTTCCAGGTGTTACCACTGCCATCATCAGCACTGTAATTACTTTGATCCTTAGTAGTGTCAGCAGCTCTTGCTTGGACTTCAGCATCAGACTGCTCAGTTATATGCTGTAACCAGGCACGGTGCTCACCACCGAGACCATCTTCCATGATGATGTAGTTAGGACCACGGTGGACGATCTGACCGACCATACCAGTGTCATCATGCTCTACGATAGCACCAACCTTGTAGATCTGGTTGAGCATATAGTAGTCACGGAAGGCATCGAAGTCTAGTTTAGGTGCGTATGTCCAGACAGATTCATGGACTGACTCACCCTTCTTACCTTTCTTCGCCTTAGGTGGAGGTGTCATCCCTGCGATGACATCTGCCATTAGTTTCTTAGAGTCCTTGTATCCACCAGTCCCAGCATGGAAGTTGTCGTGATCTCCCCCTTGGGCATGTTTTCGCATTGCTGATGCGGACAGATTCTCGATAGGATCATCAGAGTCAGTAGCACGAGCGCCTGCAGACTTAATGTTAATTGATTTGAAGTCATAGTGAAGACCATTGTACTTGTTTGCAAGGGTCTCAAACTCCTTCACACGGTCATCACCGACGACCATAGTGACATGCTCATGACCTTCGTCATGAAGGTCACGAAGGATATCAAAGATGTTTCTATGCGCTTCGTTGTTTTGGATAGCGTCCTTGTGACCCTTAAACATCTTACGCATGTGATCCACCTTCTGTTGTGCAGACAGTGGATTCTTTTTATGATCCTGAGATCTGGATGGGTAGATACGATAGTTGCCTGAGTCACCACCATGTGCCTTCACTGCATCAAGGAGTTTGCCATGACCAGCGTGAGGTGGGTTAAACCTACCGAAGGTGATAGCAACATGCTTGTCTTCTAATTTCTTGTCAGCGGCGGATGATCTTCCCTTCGCGGACGTGGAAGGTTTCTTAGGCTTCTTTGCTGCCTCAGTTGCCTCCCTGATAAATTGAATGAATCTCATTTGCCCCAATCTTTTGCGACGGTGAAGTTTGCTCGTGAAAACTCTAGACGATCAACAAGTTTGATTGCTTGTCCATCCATGATTGCTACAAATCCTTCTGGACTTGTGACACGGTATCCTTTCTCGTCTTCCAAGAAAGTACCCACGCCTTCAATCTTCTTGAGTTTATTTATCACCTGCTCTTTTGCAGCGATAAGGTCCTTAAATCCAGTAAATGTATGGATCATTACAGACTTGTTATTATTTAGGTAAGCGAGAGCGTCTACCTTGCGGCGCTTCCATTCTTGCTGTGACTTCTCAGTCTTCTTCTTCTTGATCTCGTCATCATATTTCTTGGTCACGAAGTTGATATAACCAGAAGCAATACCCTCTGCAGTAGGCACCTTGCCACCACGAATGACTTGGTTGAAGTAGATCTTGAAGAGAGCAGGAGGTGCGAATGACTGTGGTCCACCTGCCTTCTGGATCTGATCTAGAAACTTCTTACCCTTGACAAGACTACGTTGTGCCTTCTGAATAGTGCTGTTGAGTCTAGTGATCTCACCAGGAGCAAGGTTTGCAATGCCGTTAGTATTCTGGAAGGTAGAAGAGAAGACTGCAACGTCTCTCACACCCTGCATACCAGACACATCAACACCGAAACCAGCACTCATCTCACCGATGGTGGATCCTTTATAGGAGGTGTGGAATACAATACCGAGTTTGCTAGCAGCAACCTTCTGTCCCAACTCAGAGTGCTTTGGAATCACATAGGTGATAGTGTTGGGTTTGAAGTGGTAGCAAGGACGACCACGCATTGCAATGACTGTGGGTCTCTTAGTGTAGAGCAAGTCACCTTGGATCACTCCTTGGATAGGGAGTTTGCCGAGTTGATCGAGACACGCTTTAAGAATGCCATTGAGGGCACCATCATAGTGGAAGTCAATGTCAGCATAGGAGTAACAGATCTTAGGGTTAGTCTTATTAAAGACTGACTTGTTACCCACGAAAAACAACCCTGTCTCAGGATCTGTGCCGCAAATAATTGCAGGAGCACCGTCCCACTTGACAGTGACCTTGGTGTTGTTACCACCCTTACCTGACGTGAGCATGTCACGCAAGGACTCAAGGAAGTTGATGGCGTTGGTAGCGCCAGCGTATCCCTGATTGAAGATGTCGTCTTCGAGGTGCTCTAGGTGTGTGTTTTTTGCCATGCCTTTATTATACCTCCTCAGCGCCAGTACGGTTACTCACCAGTGCCACTGGGTAAATTGCCACACGGGCACCGTTGTATCGTTGCCCATCAATATCAAATCCTCTGCCTGCTCTGTAGGTAGCAGCAAAGGCAGCTCGGTATCCTCCTTTAGAGAAGTAATCCGAGTCACCATTCCATGATACATGGTCAGAGAATGTCAGATTGAAACATGCTTCCTCATTACGTTTAGGTGTGAGTTTGGGATTGCCCTGTGCGATCATGTTTACATTATCTATACCATACTTGTCCCCATAAGCAGGACCATACACAGATCTATTGATAAGTGTATTGCTCTTCACATATGAGTAGACAGGATTCTGTAGTTTGTCACCAACAATATAACCTGCAACTTTTCTTAGAAAGTTTTTAGTCTCAGCATCTTCATAGATCAGTGTAGGGTTATTGGCACTACCAGACTTAGGGGAGACACCACCATACTGCTGATAAGCAGCAGGTCCACCTGCCTTCTTGTGAGAGATAAAGATCTGATCCTTATCCTTATCATCATAGATTGCAAAGTCGGCCTTTGCTTCTCTACCTAAAACTTTTTCAGTTATATTTCTTACACCCACACAATTCTTGAAGTCACCACTAGGTGTACATATTTTAATAGGACCCAGTTGTGTAACTAGATCCTTAATGAGTTTATCTAGGTCACGGATAGCAGCTTCTTCTGCTGCCATGACATTTGTTTTGGTAGGTTTTCTGATCCTGTTGAGTGCAATATACCCAGTCTTAGATCCAACCTTTACATGTGCTACCTGCAGTTTACCAATGGTATCTTTACTGTTGCCAGCAAGTTTCATTTCTGTGCCTGCCTTTAGCACACCATGTGTATCTTTTTTGTTTGACTTAAAGAAAGTAGCATTCATATTAACTTCGACTTTGAGCACGAGGTCTTTCCACATGCTGTTGTTGCCGATGTATTTGTCGAATGCTGACTCTCCAGACGTGGACTTGCCAGACAGGACCGCCATTGAAAACAGTGACTCTACCTAGTTATTTATTCAGGTGTTACGAGACCTATTCTTAATGACGATGAAAGCATCCTTGTTATACTTACGAGTGCCCTTCACAGGTGCCCACTTGGTGCCAGCACCATCAATCATATAGACTGAGGTGCCGCCAACTTCAATGTGGATGTCGTCTTCTCTAACGTCCCATCCCAAGTCTTGAATTTGTTGCCAGAGATCTTCCTGTGTAAACTTCATCAGATGTCACCAGGGGCACGGTTTTCACTGTAGTGAGCATCAAACATACCCTCAGGGTAACGTGCTGCCAGTTTCAGAGTGTTGATGTAGATGATCTCATCGAGACGCATGTCCAGTGCCATAGCAGCATTGGCAACATACCACATGATGTCACCCAACTCTTTCTGCAGGTGCTCTTTGTTTGCTTTGTCCCAAGGTTTCGCTTGGAATTTGATCTTCTTAACGATCTCCATAAACTCACCACCCTCAGCACAGATACCAGAGGCAGCAGTGTCAAGACGCTCGATGTTACAACCTTGCTGGTGCAACTCAGTCAGACGCTCAACATAAGTCTGGTAATCCTTACTAGCATTGGAGGTCACACGATCAACAAACTTACAGTAGCGATCAAGATCAACCTCAAACTTCTCAGGTTGCTTACCTGCCTTCGCCTTTGCCTCGTTTTTCTCAGCAACTTTCTTCTTAGTCTTAGGAGCAACAACGTCAGGGTTGTTGAGCATCTCCTCAGGAGTCTTGGGGGTGGTGTCTGCTACCTCTTGAGCACGACGACGCTCTTCCTCAACCTTCTCTTGTGCCTGACCTGAGATCTTCTCTGTCTCTGCTTCCAACTCGTAGTTAGGATCGCCTTGGTCTGTAAATTTGTTTGGGTCAGTCATACTTTGAATCCGTCAAATGATTTTTTAGTGTCGGTAAATGCGTCCTCACTGATGTCACCAGCATCAATGATGTTGTCCTGTGCGGACTGATCACAATCATACAATCTCATCTTCGCTCTGTCAATCCCTACAACGAATCGCTTGAATACTGTGGGATCATTGTATCGATTCTTAAGTTGCTTGACCATGATCTGACCAAGCTGCTCCATCTCTTCTGTGGATATAAGCGCGACCATAAGATCAGCAGTAGCAGGCAATCCAAAAGACTCGCTAGTATCAGTGAGCTCCACATCAGAATTGCCATAACCACTCCGTGTTGTTTGTGTAGCAGAGACGATAGGGACATTCAACTTGCCAGCGAGTCCTCTCAACTCCTCTGCGATGGACTTAACATATGTATAGGAATTGACAACGGTCCCTTTATAGCGTGACGATGCACAGATATTCAGGTAGTCAACGAATACAATGTCAGGATGGAATCCTTTCTTTAGAGACAACTCATTCAAGAGTGCCTCAAAGTGTCCCACATGTGCAGACGCTGTGGGATACTCTTTGATAACCAGACGACCTTGGGTCTTCTTCTTGAGAGCATCCACCTTCTTGGTGTATCTCTCTTTAGTGAGGATGGGATCGCTCAGTTGCTGGATCGGGATGTCCAGGAGGTTGGCGTCAATTCGCTCAGCAATCTTTTCCTCTGCCATTTCAAGTGTAATGTAGAGTACGTTGCGCCCCTCTGCGAGGGCGGCACCAGCAGCATGGCACATGAATAGAGACTTGCCGACGCCCGTTCCAGCAAGAGCGACATTGAGAGTCTTGTTAGAGAGACCACCTTTGGTAATGAAGTTAAACTTCTC
>Ga0163110_10000764_pt1 | contig 15549 bp, 10 predicted proteins | sample CRUFie1St17metaG_FD_108703 | JGI IMG/M metagenome (GOLD analysis project Ga0163110, IMG submission 108703) | Marine microbial communities from the Costa Rica Dome - CRUD Field 142mm St17 metaG | ecosystem: Environmental > Aquatic > Marine > Oceanic > Photic zone | place: Costa Rica: the Eastern...
CGTGATCCATATTCTGAGTTAAACAATGCAATTTTCGGGATATATAAAAAACAACATAGTCAAGAAGAAAAAGATAGTAAAATTATTTATGATATTTAAGAAAGATTTGATGGTGGAATGAGAATGTAAAAATACATATGAGATTTTTTATAAAACTTCACTAAAAATTACAAAATCGGTGGGTTATACTAAGCTTAGAGAAAAAAGAAAATACGTAAAAACTGCCTGATAAAAAATGAAAACCTCTCTAAAAAATAAGTAAGAATTGAACAGAATATAATGTTATATTCATAATATTCATGATGGGGTTTAAATCTTGGATTTCTAATTATCGCGTTTCAAAAGGAGAACGTTATTCTCACCTTGGTATGAATCATTTTACTGGAAGTTATTTTATTCCAGAGGATGAGGTTTCAACATTTCATAAAAAATATTATGAACATGTCTTTTCACAATCAGGAAAGTGTGATTTAATTGAGAGCCATAAGGATTTGTGTTGTTTATTATATGACCTTGACCTTACTCTTCCGAAAGAAGAAACAAATGTTAGAGGAAAAAAAACGCGAGGTTATACCCAAGAGACAATATTGAATTTTATTCAAGCTGCCGTAGGAATAGCATCAAAATATATAGATGCTCCCCATCATGCATTTGATGCTTATGTTTGTGAAAAGGATAGTCCAACCGTTCAAAAACAAAAGGTAAAGGATGGATTACATATAATGTTTCCATTTATAGTAACAGAACCTTACATACAGCATCTTATTCGAGACGAGTTGTTGACGGCTGCGAAACATATGTTTGAGAGAGCAACAAATGATATTGATGATATAATTGATGTTGCTGTATTAGAGAAAAATGGGTGGATGATGTATGGAAGTTATAAAAAGGATGCGCATCCGTATAATTTGACTGGTATATATCAATATTTTTGTGAGGATGATCTTGGTGAAATACATCCTACAAGATTGGAAAATTCGGAATATTATACACCATCTTTAAAATTAGTTGAATTGTTATCAATACGGCGTTTTACAATGGCAGATGTTGCGGCTATAAAGGAGGAAAGAAAAGATGCGATTGAATGTTTCAAAGCCGATTATGAAGCTCAAAAAGCGGAACAAAATGGTTCACAAAAACGATTTACGAATGATAATAGAGGAGCATCTGGAATAAATTTAAAAACTGTACAACAATTGGTTGGTATTTTAGATGTAAAAAGGGCAAAAGATTATTTTTCTTGGATGGAAGTAGGATGGTGTTTACATAATATAAGTGATGATTTATTGGACACATGGATCTCGTTTAGTGAAAGAGCGCAAGAATATGCGAATATTGCGCGTAGTGAATGTGAAAAACGTTGGAATACAATGAGAGGACATGGTGTATTGATTGGTGTAGGTTCATTACATATGTGGGCCAAAAGTGATAATTTTAAAGGATATATCGAAATAATTCAAAGTGATTTAGACTATTTCATTTGTAAAACAGTTCAAGGTGCAAGTTTTGAAAAAGGAACAAAAGGAAAGAGACAATTGGATAATACAAGTTTGGTATATGGCATAGCTAGTATTTTAAAACAACAATATGGTCATTATTTCATTTGTTCTAATTATGCAGATAGAGTATGGTGGGAGTTTACTGGAAATATTTGGGTAAAGGGTGATGCAGACATTGGTTTAAAAAAGAAGATATCAGATGAATTATATTCTAATTTTATGAAAGTAAGTAAAAAATATAAATATTTAGCAGAAAGAAAAAAAGGTGAACCAAATTGTGAAAGATATGAAATGATAGCAACTGATACATTAAATGTTGCGAGTCAGTTACGTGCGGCAAAATTTAGAAAACAAATTTTAGATGAAGCTTCAGAGCAATTATATTGGGATAGAGATAGAAGTGCGGCTTTTGAATCAGATAAGTTTGAGGATATATTGAATACACATAAAACTTTAGTAGCATTAAAAAATGGTGTTTATAATCTAGAAAATGGAACATTTAGAGAATCAAGGTGTGAAGACTATATAAGTTTATGTGCTGATGTTGAATGGAAGCAATATCATTGGACTGATCCTATAGTGGAAGAAATATTACAATTCTTAAAGCAGATTCTGCCAGAAAAAGAGGTTAGAGATTATGTTATGCAAGTTTTAGCAAATTGTCTTGATGGTACTACTGTATATGAACATTTTCATGTATGGATTGGATCTGGTGGTAATGGTAAATCAAAATTAATTGAATTATTTGAAAATGCATTTGGAAAATATTGTGCAAAGTTACCGATTGCAGCATTAACTGGAAAACGTGGAAGTGCAAGTACTCCTCAACCTGAAATAGCACGACTTAGATCAAAAAGATTTGTTGTATTACAAGAACCAGAAGGAAATGCACAAATTCAAGTAGGTATTATGAAGGAATATACTGGTGGTGATAAGATTACTGTAAGGACTTTACACAAAGAACCAATAGAATTTTTTCCACAGTTTACAATGTTTTTGACTTGTAATCAATTACCAAAAGTACCTTCAGAAGATGGTGGAACTTGGCGTAGGCTTAAAGTTGTAAAATTTGGTTCAAGATTTGTTGAAAACCCAGATCCAAAATGTCCAAATGAATTTCCAATTGATCATAATTTAGGTAAAAAATTAAAAGAATGGGCTCAACCATTTTTTTGGTTATTAACGGAATATCATAAATTATATCGTCAAAATGGATATTTTGAACCAGAAGCTGTTAGATGTGCTACAAATGAATATAAAGAAATGAATGATAATTTTGGTGATTTCTTAAATGAACATATAGATAAAGATGATAATTCATCAATAGAGTTATGTGAATTATTTTCTATATTTCAGATTTGGCATAAAAGGACTATTTCAGATAAACCACCAAGTCGTAAAGAATTACAAGTATATTTGGAGAAAAGATATACACTAAAAACGATGAATGGAAAAAAAGTGTTTATTGGTATTAAATTAAAAGAACAACAAGATACTGATTGTACTCATATGATTTTTGATGATGAATCAGCATTAAGTATGTAAACACTAGTTATGTTGATATGTGATATAATACCAATTGAATTAGATTATCATATATTGGCTTATCTTAAATATGATGAAGTAAAGAAGTTATTCGAAATAAATTACGAAGAAGAAGGATTACAAGTATTGATAGAAATAATGAGTACTATAATAACAAATGAATATATAGATTGTTTAGATACAATTATAACAACTAATCCTCACAATGTATTTCCAATAAAGTTGCTAATTGAAATATGTGAAAAAATAACAGAAAAAATACAAAAAATTAAGAGACAAGATGAAAAGAAAAAGACTATAGAAATATTGAACGCTAGTATAAACAAATTTATAGATATATCAAATTGTAGCACAAGAATAGATTATAATCGAGTAATAAACGAATATTATTTAGGTGAGATATTGTATTTTAAATTTTCCAAATATATAAATGAAAATACCTCAAAAAAATTTGAAAATTGGAAAATGATAATGCATGTTGATACAATAATTTAACATACTTTAACAACTTTATTGGTTACATCTCTAATTTTATCACTATGAGATATAACAAGAAGAGTTCTGCCTTTTGATATTAATTCAATAGCTTTTAATATAACCTCCATATTTTCTTCATCGATAGCACTAATGGGTTCATCCATCAATACTACTGTAGCAGGTCTAAAATAGCATCTTAATAGGATTGTAAGTTGTCTTTGTCCGCCTGACAAATTTTCGCCACCAACTCCAGCATCACTATATAAGCCATCTTGTAGTTTATCGTAAATATTTGTGTTTAATTTTTTAAGAATACGTTTAATATCATTTTCAGTAGCATTATTTCCATACATAATATTTCTAATAACAGTATCATGAAATAATTTGGTATGTTGATCTACAACACTAATATTTTCTCTTATAGTATTAGGATCTGAATTGCCAAATAGTTTAATGACTCCTTTATTAAGTGTTAATCCTCCTAAAATAAGTTTGAACAAAGTTGATTTGCCACAACCAGAAGAGCCTTTGATCCATATTTTATCACCAGTATTAGCTGAAAAATTAAAATTTTTAAGAACCCATGGTCCACTATAATCATATCTAAACCAAGCATTTTCAATAACTAATGATGGGCCTTTATTATTTTGCGTAATACTGGTTTTGTTAATGCGTCCTTTTGTTTTAGAATTTTCATTTGATTGTTCTTCATTACCTTCTAATGCAAGAGTATCCATAAAATCAGTCATAGCTTTACCTTCGCCAATTAGCATAAACAATCCGACTATATTACTTTGTGTAGTTTGTAAAATTCTAATGAAATAATAAATTTCAGCAACATAAAGCGCAATTGCTGTTTTTTTAGGTAGATTTCTTTTAATTATCATATAATTGAAAGCTATAAATGATGCTCCTATAATAAGTTCTTCACAAACTCTCAATCTCCAAAGTGTTCTTAAATTTTCTCGATATGTATCCATATTTTTTGAATTTTTCTGATTATAGTGTTCAATTTCATGATTTTCTTGTTGAGCAGCATATACCGATTCTATGTTTATAATTTTATCTTGAACAGTTTCAGAAAGATTCATATAATCGACATAAGATTGTTTAGAGGTTTTAATACAATTTTTACTCATTAACCATATTGTAAGAACATATACAAAAAAAGTAGCAATTTGTAAATAACCAAATTGTTTATCTATTGAGAAAACATATCCAATTAAAACTATTAATGCAACTGTATATGGTATATATGTTTTAATAAGATCAATTGCGGCACTTCTAATAACATATGGAAAATTTGAAATAACATCGAGTAATTTACCAAGTTCTACTTGACGATCGCTACGATGGGATTTAATAACTTTTTCATATAAATATTCTCTAACGTGTTTTGTAAAGGATGGTACAATTGTATCTTCAGCATATTTTCTTGTAATATCTGTTAAAATACCAAGATAATATGCTAAAACTACAGCAATTATTATATTTTGTGCTTTTGCTCCAGTAGTAAAAGATGACATCAATTCTGCTGTATATTTAGGTATTAAAAAGAATGATGCAAAAACTCCAAGTAATACTACACATATATATGCTATCATAGTAAATTTGTTATTTTTACAATAAGAGAGAATTAATTCCTTTATCATATCTTATAAAGATAAATTATATTTTTGTTTCGGATTTTTTTTTAATTCCTGAAAATCGTGCTAATCGTCTTAAAGCTCCATTTTTACATACCAAACATCCTTGACGATTACCAAATACAATTAATTTTTCTTTTGCTCTACTAACAAGTACACAAGTGCGTTTTTTTGTTAGAAATGTTGTTGGATTTGTTTTTACTAAGCTAACCGCAACAATATCTGATTCATGTCCTTGTACAGAATCAAGTGTCATTACCTTTGCAAATGGAAGAGAAGTATTACATATTTTTGTTAATATTTCACATTGACTTTTATAAGGAGATATTATCATAATGCTATAGTTTTTTGGCATTTGAATTAATGTGTTAATAATCATATGCGCTTCTACATAATTTTCTTCTTTTTCACAACCATCTGAATGTATCCAACTAATATCATTTTTAGTAATACGATTATGAGATAAAACTAATGGATTATCAGTATAATATTCTTTATTTAAAATTTTCATAATTTGATTTGGCATTCTATATTGTTTTACAAACTGAATAGACTCAATGAATTCATTATTTATAGCTAAATCAAGGAATGATTGTTTTTCTTGATTCGGATTCTCATTATCAGGCCAATATGGTGGCAATTGTTTTGGATCTCCAATAATAATTAAATTGATTAGACTTCCACCAAGTTCATTTACAAAATTTTCGAGATAAAATCCTTGCCAACTTAATAAAGTTGAAGCTTCATCTATTATTATTGAAAACGAAACATTATCAATATCTTTTAAGAAATTTGATACTTGGTGAAGTGAACCAAATGTAGATAATATAATTTTACAAGATTCTTTTGAGGTTTTTTCAACAAATTTTTTTATTTCTGGCAATTCTTCGTAAATTTTTATATATTCTTGACTGTTTTGTTCAATTTGATTGATTATTTTGTTTATTTTACTAACTTTATTTTCTGGAATATTGTTTTTAGGATTTGAAATAAGATAGTGCATATAACCTGGATTTTTCCAAGATAATAATCTTAAAGATTCAATATGAACATGGCAAAATAACAATCTTTTTATTTTACGTATTTTTTGTTCAAAGAATTGTTCATAAGAATTAATCAAATTGTATTTTTCTATCAATAATGGATGATACAATAACTTATTTTCCAACAAATAATTTTTTGTAAAATCTCCTATATTATCAGAACCAAATGCTAAAACCTTATCATACTGAATTGGTTGTAGGCGTTCAGCTACAGCATCTACTCCTCTGTTTTTTTCAGATACTAATAAAATATAATGATTTTTCTGTTTACTTGAAATATGTTTTTCAATATAATCAAGTAATATTGTTATAGTTGATGTTTTACCAGTACCAGGAGGGCCTTCGACTATTTCAAGTGTTTTAAAATAATCTTTTGAAAATGCTTTTTGCTGTTCTTCATTTAATTGTTTTACTAATTCGTTTTCCAAAAGTGATTCGTCATATGCTTCTATTAGTTCTTGATTTTTATCTAAACCGAGTATTATTCTTAACGGTTTTGAAGTAATTTCATTTGCCGAAATATTATTTAACCAGTTAAGAACTTGATTTTCTTTTGTAAAAGAACTAAATCGAGTTAATAATATGTTCTCATTGTTTTTGATATGTTTTGATCCAATAATCTCAATATTACCATTTCCTCTATGTTTTGATGTGTACACATTTTTATCATTCTTAATTTGAAAATATGCATTAGATATAGCATATTCCATATTTTTCATAAATTTTTCTGGTAGTTCTTCATCATCATTTGATTCTACAATTATTTTCCAATTTTCACTATTTTTAACTATACTAATTTTGATATTATCAGGTACTTGTTCGAAATTAGCAAACTGTTTTTTTAATTTAATACATTCTGAAACTTCATTTCTAACTTTATTCAAAATCTCTTCAGCTTTGTTTTCATCTGAACCAATATAATTTTCTTCAAATACAAGAGTATGTGTATCCATTTTCTCTCCTGTTATTGGTGATTTTTTGTATTTTCTAACATATTTTAGAAGGGCACTTCTTTCATATGTAATTCCATCTGGAGCAATAACAGCTTCAACAATATTTTTTTTTGTCAATGGACATATAATTTCTTCATACATATAGTTATATTACTATATACTATTAGAGAAAGTTTATATCATTTTTGAGAAAACAAAAAATATTGTTGAATATCAAAAAAATAAGTAAATATAAATATGGTAGCAATAGGTGAAAATACTATAACATTTTTAAGAGGGGTTCAATTTATTAACTATTTGATTTTTGCAATATGGATTTTTTCATATTTTGGTGTTAGAATGTTATTTACTACTAATCGAAGAAAATATGTAAGAATGTTGAATACATTTTTCACACTTTGTGTAGGAATAATATTAGTGTCATTACGTTTTCCGTTTTTAATAGATTTAAATAGTAAAAAGGCTTTAAAGGAAGTAACTACCTTAATGTTTACAGCTGGTTTAATTGTACTATCAACAATAAGACCGGAAGAAGTGGGTGAATTATGGGGACTATTATCAAATAATGATATTCAATCATAATGTGGTACTTAAAGTTTATTTGATTAATTAAAATATAGGAATTTAGGAAGAATGTACTATTTACCTGAAGAAATATGGAGAAAAATATGGTTATATACTGTTGTTGTAGATGAAAAGATAGAACATTTATTAAAAAATATTAGAAAGATCAACATAATTAACATTATTGAAAAAAGATATAGAGACGATTTAAGAGTCGAATATGTTTATAGTTGGTTGCATAATGATATTTGTCGTTGGTTAAACGATAATTATGCAAGTATGTATTTGATAAGACCAAAGTTAAAAGAATATTTTTATAGAAATTTTGGAAAAATAGTAAACAATAATGATGATTTGAATGAAATAGAAATTAAACTATTTAAGGAGTGTTCAGAAGAAATAAGAATCAATGAGTTACAAGGTATACCTTTAGATGATTCAATATTGTCGTATCGTTTATGGAATATACATTTATGTTATTTAACTGAAAAAGAGTTGAAAAGTTTTAATTCTTGGACTAAAAAAATATATCAAATATAAAAGGTGTTTAATAATTTATTAATGTTGCGAATGAGAGTCTTAATAATAAGATATCCGGGTTCAAATTGTGATTATGATTCTTTTCGATATTTTTCTATAGAAAACGGAATATTCAATATTACTCCTGAATTTATATGGCATAATGAAAAAAATTTGGATAATTTGGAACATACAACTTGGGATAATTTAGATTTATTAGTAATTCCTGGTGGATTTGCATTTGGTGATAGAGTATACAACAAAGCTACAGAAGAATATAGTATATGTCCTGGAAAAATGGCTTTAGAATCGCCTATAACGAATGTAATAAAAGAAGCTGTAAGGAAAAAAATACCAGTATTAGGAATTTGTAATGGTTTTCAGATATTAATTGAATTAGGTTTATTACCTGGAAAGCTGGAATTAAACAATAATAAAAAATTTGTATCAAAAAATGTGGAAACAGTTTGTTTTTTTGAGAAAAATACAAAATTTAATATGTACATTGCAAATTCATTTGGTAGATATGTAAAACCAGATAATGGCAACTATAAGATTTTTCTAAAATATACTAATAAATTAGATGAATATGATAATAATATAGCTGGAATATGTAATGAAGAATTAAATATTTTTGGTATGATGCCTCATCCAGAAAGAAATAACTCTTTATTTGAAAATGTTTTATTCAAAATGCTATTTCCAAAAAAACCAAAATTAACAAAATTTTTTGAATTTGAAAATAGAATAAATGAGCTAATGAATAGTGAACACATATCATATAAAACAACCAGAAGATATTTAAGTAAGTTACATACTAAAGAAGATTGGGTTGTTCAGGGTCCTGGTGAGAATGCGGGTATTGTAGATATTGGTAACGGATATTGTATTGCTTTACGAATTGAAAGTCATAATCATCCAACATATATTAATCCATTTGAAGGTGCAGCGACTGGGGTTGGTGGAATATTGCGTGATATATTTACAATGGGTGCAAGACCTATTGCAATTATGGATTTTTTAAGATTTGGGACTGATGAAAATAGCAATAATTTATTAGAGAAGGCAATTGAAGGTATATCTTATTATGGAAATACTATTGGTGTTCCAAATGTTGGAGGAGATTTATATACTGATAGCAGTTATAATAATAATCCTTTGGTAAATGTGGCAGCCATTGGTATAGTGAAAAAAGAAAATATAATTTATGGAAGTGTTAAGAATGTTGGTGATTTATTAGTATATATTGGAAGTAAAACTGGAAATGAAGGCATTGGTGGTGCAGCAATGGCTTCTAAATCATTTAGTTTAGAAAATATAGAAAATATAGATAAGTTAGTTAAAAATGTTCAAAAGAGTGACCCATATTTAGAAAAATTGTTGTTGGAAGCTTGCATGGAAATAGCAAACAAAAAGTATGCGAATGGAATGCAAGATATGGGAGCTGGTGGATTATTGTGTGCATCAATTGAATTGATAAGGCGTGGTAGGGATTTAATAAAGAAAGAAAAGCTTCTTCCACTTCATTTGTCTTCAAACTTTGGTTGTAAAATAGATTTAGATTCAGTACCAACAAAGAATAATATGAACGATTGTGATATATTAAGTTCTGAGTCACAAGAAAGGATGTTAATGGTAATTTCTCCAAATAACAAAGAAAATATTTCAAAAATATTGGATAAATGGGATTTAGAGTATCATGTTGTGGGTGAAGTAACAAAAACAGGATTTTATGAGGTGTATTCAAAAAATGAAATAATTTACAGAAAATCATTTGAATCTTTTGAGGAAATACATGATTATACTTATAATCCAAATGGAAAATCATATTCTAAATCTGCAACAAAAGTGAAATCACCTGAAAAATGGAGAGTATATGATTCAACGGTAGGAAATCGTACAATAAAAGGTCCTGATAAACCAGGTAGTTATGCTATTTTAGATATTTATGAAGTAAAAAAGAATTTATTTTTAACTTGGGGAGAAACTTTTGATGAATGTTATAATCAAATGCTTGGATTTGAGAATGTTAAGCCTTTATGTATTGTAAATTGTTTAAATTTTGGTCATCCAAAAGATTGTATGGCAGATTTTTCGGCTACAATTAATGATTTAAGTCTTAAATGTTGGGAAACAAATATTCCAGTTGTAGGTGGAAATGTAAGTTTATATAATTCAAATGATGAGTGTTCAATACGCCCAACCCCTATATTATTAATGATTGGTATTAGTTGTTAATTATTATCAATTACTATATTATGGATAGTTGTAAATATACATACAGTAACTATATAGGTGCTGGTAAGTCTGATCATGAAAAGTTAATGTTACGACTTGATAAACTTGAAAAAGAAGAAGAAACTTCTAATAAAGAAATATCCGAATCTGAGAAGAAAAGGATTAGAGAAATGAATGAAATACATAATTATTTTGAGTCTCTTAGACCAATAAAAAAAAGGAAGACAGTGAAAAAATTACGTTGGGCACCCGAAGAAACTTTGAAAAATATAAAAGAGATAGAGAATGATGAAACAAGAGGTAGATCAATTGAATATGCAAGAGAATTAGAAAGAGATAATCCAGGTTCTTCTTATAAGTTTTTTCAAAGATATGTGAGAGATGAAGCTTGGAAAGATAGCGTACTTAAATATCTAAAGAATAAAAAACAGCGAGCAGAAAATCCAGATCCAAAAAAAGAAGAGTTTTGGAAAACTTATAAGGAACATTTAGATATAGAGAAGGAAAGGAAAAATATAAAACCTGAAAGAATTGGTGGAGGTAATTTGATAGGACGAATGGAAAGACTCTCTAAGAAAAAACCCAAAAAGAAACCCAAAAAGAAACTACGTTGGGCAGATGGCGCACATGACCCATCATGGCTACCAAGTGAAGAGGATCGTAGTAATATTGAAAATGTCCAAGAAATAGATGCGAGATCCGAAGGCTTTGATGAAACAAGAGGTAAATCATACGAACATTCATATGCATTAGAGAAAGAAAAACCAGGTTCGTCTCTTGGATGGAAAGATTATTGGTTCCATGTTGGTCTGAATGAATATAAAAAAAATCCGTATAAGAATGATGGTTCAAAGAAGTTTGAGGAATATGAAAGAAATCTAAAGGAATCGAATGAAATAATAAAAGAATTAGCAAATAAAAAATATGGGGGAGCTGTAGAGTCACCAATGCACACTCCACCTCGTGTTAGAACCTCAATGTCTTCCATCATAGTTAAATCCAATGAATATGGTTTGGATGTAATGTTGGGTGAAGACTTGGAAACACCAGATCAGGATACATCAATAGACTCATATGTTGAAAGCAACTGTATTAAAGAAATAAATAAAGTCCTTTCTGACAAAGACATGGAGAAACAGCAAAAGATTATGGCTATTAATAGGCTAGATAAAGATATTTGTCCAAGACAACTCAAAATGAATGGTCTACAAGCAGCACATTTAGGGAAATTAGAGCTTCCATCAAATAAGGATAATTTACCAAAACAATCATCGGAAAAAAAAGTATTTGATTTTGTAAATGAAACTTTGTCTGAAGGGCAAATACCAATAATAATTAAACTATTAAATGAAAAAACTTATTTTTTCACTCAAGAAAATATTTTTAAACAATTAAACAATGGACTTGTATTTCCATGTTATCAAGCAAATAATTTAGCAACAACACATGAACCTCCACCAGATTTACCATATGGGATAAAACCGGGACAGCAAAACTGGGACGATAGTGAAAAAATGTTTAGTTTTCAAACTTTATTAAATAGACGTGTACTTGTATCTTTTGATGATTTTAAAGAGTTAGTTTTAAATCCAAAAACAATTCCTGTAACTATTGTGGGAAGAGAGTCAGAAAGAAAAATACCAGCAATTATGAAATACCAATGGGTAGTAGTAAAGCATCCTATTACTGGTGATATAATACGCACTGGATGGGAGTTCGTAGGAGGGGTGGGTATGCTACATTGTAACAAAATACGTTGGGCCAATGAAAAAGAAACTTTTTGGAATATAGAAAATGCAGATATTTCTTTTACAAAAGAAGAAGAAGAAAAATTAAAAGAATATCCAAATTTTAGAAAAGTACCCCCACCATTGACACCCCCACCGCCGTTATCACCGCCACCTCCATCAAGTAACGGTTCATTTTATACTCAAAATACAGTTTATACAATGTCTACTGATTATTCTCCTCCGCCTCCGTCTTTACATGATGATTCAGACCCTAGTCCCTTGTATAGTGATGATAGTGTAACAAGAATAACAAATCGTGATAGACCAGCTCCGTTACGCTTGTCTTTTAGTAGTGCTGTAGACGACGACATTGACGCAGCACAGTATGAAGAAAATGTGGATGATATACTTGAAAATGCTGCAAGACTTCGACGAGAAATGTATGAACAAAATGTAAGCGATGGCGATGGGGATGTTTTAGATGATGTACCTCCACCGCCATCTATACCTCGTATGTCACCAAGCAATGAATCAGATTCAGAATTGTATGCAACTCCTGCGCGTCGTCCAAGGCCACCAGATGAACCAATGCGAAGTTCTAGACCAAGAGTAGGATATAGATTAAGACGTCAAAATGATGAAAATAGTATTTTTGAAAATGAATTAAGAGAAAGGGATATGCGTGACGGCCCTCACACGCCACAGCGCTCAAGTGTAAGATCAGATCCAAATACGCAAAATTCGAGTGGTAGATCATCATATCAAAGTAATATATCTCCAGAATTATGGGAAAATTCATAGATCTGAAAACGATGATATAATATTTGTTTTCTTTAAACCTTTAAGGGCATTTTGAATACTATCTAACGATATACCAAGTTGTATACCTCTTCTTTGTTTATTTAATGGTTTTTTGTTTTGACTTGTTTTTTTGAGTTTGATATTTTTAAGATCTTGTACACTAAATTTACTGATTGGAATAGGATTGTTTTTATTGTTTAATGGTATATTTTTACCATCTAGAACTCCAATATCAATACCTTCTGAAATCATACGTTGTTCGACAGCCCTTCTTGGAACTCCCTTCTTTAACATATCAAAATATTTAGCATATTCTTTTTTTGGTGTTTCTTTTGCGTTATTATCAAAAGAGTATTTTTCAATTGGTTTAACATCATTATTGTGTATTCTAATTTGAACAATTTCAAGTATTATTTTACCATATAAAGTATCAATCTCATCTAATGGTGATATAATTTGTAATTGAGAGAAAGTAAATATAAAGTCAATAACACATCTTTTATTGTCTAAATTAAATGAAATTTTGTTTCCACATGTATCATAGAATGTACACCCATCTAATATTTTTCCATATAATACAATCGAATTACCTGATTTATGATTAGTATGATTATCCCATATAATTTTTTTGGTATACTTTTTTTGTGTAATTCTTTTTATTTTATTTGTAAGTTGTTCAAGTGATTTGAAAAATAAGGAATGCTTTTTCTCTTCTGTTGAAATTTTTATTTTTACCCAGCTTTTGTTTTTACAAATAATTGTTGAAAGTGTTGATTGTATAAAGATTGTATCTTTTTTTTTAGAACTTATATTGTGATATTGAGATACAAATGAATCACACGGTATACTGCTTGAAACTAAAGGTTTAATGTTTTCTATAGTTTGGGGATTTGACCATCTGTGAATTATATTCATTTAATTAGTTTAATAATTATGAAATCATTTTTACATTTTTTTTAATACATGTTTGTTTCGCCATTGTTCGAATTTTTCAACATCAAATGAATTTAATCTATTAATTTGTTCACTATTAAGACTTTTTTTCTGATTATTTCTATTAGAAATTTTAGTTATAATACTTTTTTTAGAAGGAGTTTTTCTTTTAGAAGGAGGTTTTGCAGGAGTTTTTAAGCAATTTTCAGATTTTAATATACGCGGACCACTTGGCATATATATTGAGAATTCTTCTTTATTTGTAATATGTGTTTCATTAAATACACACCCTTCTCGTTTTAGCCTATTATCTAAATCTTCCTTATTATTTATTGGAATAACTCCTAAATTATTTTTAATTACATAAAATGGATATGTTAATTCACTAATAAAACATTTCCAAGTAGTATTATTTTTGTTAGTTCCCATAATTGATAACAACAATTATTATTTAAATTAATGGTTATTTAAATTAATGGTAGTAAAAGGCGATTCTAATAAAGATGGCATTATTGGAACTTTAGATGCTACTTATTTGATGGAATTACTAAAAAATAATCCAGAAATAGATATTTCTAGTCTAATTGAAAGATCTGATATTAATAGAGATGGAACTGTAAATATTAATGATATTCAACATATTTTAAAGGGTATTGTTGGTATTGAAGGTTTTGAAATATTACAGCCTGAGCCTGAACCAGAACCAGAACCGGAACCAGAACCAGAACCGGAACCGGAATCGGCACCAGAGCCAGAACCAGAATCGGCACCAGAACCTGAACCAGAACCGGCACCAGAACCTGAACCAGAGCCACAACCAGAGCCAGAACCAGAGCCACAACCAGAGCCAGAACCAGAACCTGCACCAGAATATTGGAGATTTGAACTTTATTTGAAAGACTCACTTCAGTTATTAAATAAGGATATTTTACCAATAACATTCGAGGGTAATAATGCGATTAATGTAGAACCTATATCTTTTGGGCCCGGTATGAGTTTAGAAATTGTTTGTGATATGAGAACATTAAATGCTGAAGACTCTTATATTGCCTATATCGGAGATAAAGAAGGTAAGAATCAATTTTATGGAATTATTCCAAAACCTTCTCAGGATGAAATAGAATTTTTTATGTGTCCTAGTGGTCTTGGTTCAGGATCAGGGTTTTATGAAATTATAGCAAGGCATCCATTTGAAGGAAAATGTCATATAGTTTTAGGAATTGAAGAAGATGGAAAATCAATGAAAGCTTATTTGAATGGTATTCTTTGTAGTTTTGATAATGGTAATTTAATATCTGAAGATTCATCTATAGACTCAAATGACATAATGGTGTTAAGAATCCCTGAAGAAATTGTAATTGGTGGAGATCCAGATACCCCAAACAAAAATCTTGGATATAACGGTGGAAAACCAGAAGTATCATTTTTTCATATACACGATAAAATTTTATCAATTCCAGATGTTGATGATTGGTATACAGAATATTATCCTCCTGAACCAGAACCGGAACCAGAGCCAGAACCAGAACCACAACCAGAACCTGAACCGGAATCTGCACCAGAACCAGAACCACAACCAGAACCGGAACCAGAACCACAAC
>Ga0163110_10000765_pt1 | contig 15549 bp, 17 predicted proteins | sample CRUFie1St17metaG_FD_108703 | JGI IMG/M metagenome (GOLD analysis project Ga0163110, IMG submission 108703) | Marine microbial communities from the Costa Rica Dome - CRUD Field 142mm St17 metaG | ecosystem: Environmental > Aquatic > Marine > Oceanic > Photic zone | place: Costa Rica: the Eastern...
AAAATTTGGTGTTGTAATTGGAGAATCTACTGCTGAATTGATAAAGCTGCAAGTTGGATGCGCTACGCTTAATTGTAAAAAAGAATTTGAACCTTATGAATTTAGAGGCAGGAACCTTGCAGAAGGAATTCCTGAACTAGTTGTTTTTCAAAAAGAAGACGGATTTAGAGCTCTTGAAAACCAAACATCTGCGATTGTTAGGTCAGTAAGAACTGCTCTTGAGCTTTCTCCACCTGAGTTAGCAGCTGATATATCGCAAGATGGCATAGTTATAACTGGTGGTGGGGCTCTATTGCATTGTTTAGATACTTTAATTGAACAATCAACTGGCATTCCGACAAGAGTTGCTGAAGATCCTTTAACATGTGTAGCTAGAGGAGGTGGTATTGCTCTTGGCTTAATGGATAAAGACTTCGATTTATTCGCAGAAGAGTAATGTCCACAAATATTCTTCCATTTCAGAAGAAATTAAGATTAGCTTTTTTTTCGTTTATTGTCTCAGGTGCTTTAATTTATAGTTCCCAAAACTATGATCTTAACGAAAAAGCTCAAAGATTTTTAGTCAAGTTCTTAAATGTTCCTCAACAATTTATTTCTCAAGTTTTAAGCGAATATCAAGAATTTGAGAATCAAAAAATAGCAGAACTAGAAGAAGAAATACTTAATTTGCAAAACAAGATTTATGAGAACGAACTTGAAATTCGATCATTAGAAAATTCTAGATCATTCAATGATTTTAATTTTGCATTGAATGAGAATTCTGAAACCTTCGTTAGCTCTTTCGATCAGATGAATTTCACATGTTGTAACAAACATAGAATTTATATTAATAATCCTGACGAGCTCGAAGATGGTATTTTTGCAATATCACAAGGAAACTTTGTAATTGGTAAAACAAAGATCATTTCTGCTGATGAAATGGAAGTAAGGCTTTTAAGTGACCCAGATGAATATATTTCTATTAAAACTATTAATGGATTTTTTTGCATTGCTAAAGGAACAGGAAAAGCAAGACAAATAAGCTGTCTAAACGAATCAAAGGCTGTTAGTTATTCAGACGGCGATACTTTTTTTACCACAGGCTTTGACGGCATTTATCCTCCTGGTTTGATAGTTGGCAGACTCAAAAATATATCATCAAGTCAAACGAATTTATTTCAACAAAATTTGGAAATAGAGCTTTTCTTTGATCCCTATCAATCAATAAACAAAAAGGTAATCCTTCATGAGTGAAGTTTTTAGATATTTAAGCCTAGGTTTATTGATCATTTTTAATCAAATTATGTTGGCCACAAATTTATGGGCCATATCTCCAGATATATTTTTAGTTCATACTCTTTTTTTTACTACATTTGTAAAAAAAATCCCTAACATTTATTTTTTTATTTTTAACGGTTTTGTAATCGATCTTTTTTTTAGCAATATCTCGATGCCTTATACAATTACTTATACATTGATAGGCCTCTACCTAAATTTTTCTAATCTTAAGTGGATTCAAAGATCCCTACTAGAGCAAATAATTTTAATTATCTCAGTAAGCTTGTTTTTAAATATTATTTTATTCTTTACAAATGATTTTGCGGAAGGAATGGAAGCAAGAATTTTCATTAATCCATTATTAAATTCAGTTATATGGTCTGTAATTTTTATTAATCAGAGGCAAAAATGGTTAAAAAATATTTAATATGGCCAATAAGGCTATTCTTGTACTTAATAGCAATTTTTATCTTAAGCTTTTACACCTTTTGTTTATTTATTTCTACAGATTATGGGTCCAAGGCAATTACAAAATATTTATTTGAGGACAATATTCAATTTGAGGAAATATCAATAGAGCCAAGTTTGCTTGGCATGCAAGTAGATATAAAAAATTTTCAATACATTGGTGCAGCAGATTTTTCAGGTGAAGAGATAAACTTAGAAATTAATTTCCTTAATTCTATTATAGGAAACAAGATATTCGTGTCGGATTTTTCATTAAGCAATGCTGAAGTAACTCTCAATGAGCAAAGAGATACAAATCAGACTGATCAACCTGAAGTATTTATCGATCAGTTATCGATAATTGATTTAAAAGTTGGAAATACTATTTTTAAAGAAATCAATTTAATTAGTTTTCTAACCAATAAAGATGCTTTTGGTTTCAACTTTGAAAATTTAAATATTGATTTACCTGGAAGCTTAAGAAATGTGAGCAGTTTGAATGGAAAGGGTTATTTTTTTAACGGCGAATTATTCATTGATTTAAATTCTGAGAAAGGGATTTTGGATTTTAATTTTTATAATGAACTAAAAATCCTTGAAAACATGAGAGGGTATATCTACATGGATTTTAAGGAAAAATTTAAGATTCCTTATGCAAGTATTTCCTCATTTAATGGTGATTCAGGCTTAAAGTTAACCTTTAATTACGAGGATCAGTTTCAATTACAGATGTCTTCAGAAGGCAATGAAGAAACACTTTTAGAATATTTACCAACTAGTCAAATTGATGTTAAAAACTTTTTACAAAGGTCTAATTTCAAAGCAAATGAGTTAGATATTTTGTTATCAATATCATCATTCAATGATAAATTAAATTTTTCATCAGTACTTAGCTCTGAATCAAGCATAATAAATTTTGGAGAAGCAAAATTTGCAGTAAATAATTTAAAAACATATTTAGATAATTCATCTATTAGGTTATTTGGTGATGATCTTTATCTTTCTGAATATTCATTTGGAAATATGTACTTATCAAATAATTTTGCAACTGATAATTTATTTAACTTTCTGTTGGATGAAAGAAGAATTTCAGGAAAATTTGATGATAATGGAAGATTTAAAAGCATATTTGGAAATTTATCATTTACAGAAAATTCAGACTTTAAAATAAACCTCGAAGATCAAAATTTATTATTAAATTACAACGACATTTTTATTGAATTTAACTATCTCGATTCGTATAGCTTCCTAAATGAAGATTTAAAAATATATCCAAAAAACTTCAAATCAAATTTCTTTTCTTTGAATGAAAAAGAGGAAAATTCTTTTGATTTAGATTTGAGAGATTTTTCACTTAAGAATATAAATGCCCAGTTATCTATTAAAAATAAGGAAGAAAATCCTCTGAGAGATTCAAATCTTAGCTTTGGTAATTTAGATTTAAGACTTACGAATACTTTTATAAATATCAAAGATACAAATTTAGAGTTTGGGGGATTAGTAGACATTGCAGGAAACGATATTTCATACACAGATACAACTTTTACAGTGGATGCCTTAAGAGTTTTATCGCTAATTGATATAAGATCAAGGCTTTTAAATATTCTTAATGCAGATTTTGAAAGACTTGATCAAAATAATTTTTTTATCAATTCTCTCAATGGTGAATTTTTTATTGATAGCTCAGGTTACGCAAATATAAATCAACTTAAAATGGACTTTGATGTTGGTAAAGCAGAGCTTTCTGGCACAATTTCATCAGTTGATGAATCATTTGATAATTTCAGTTTGGAGATGATTTTTGACTCTACCATATCAGAAAATATTCCTTGGTATGTTGCTATTCTTGGTGGGCTTCCTGCTGCTGCCAGTGCTGTTGTTGTTACAGAAGTTCTTGAAGAAGGTTTAAGTGAAATCACAAGAACAAAATATTCTGTATCTGGTGATGTTGATAATCTGAATGTTGAAGTTATGCAATAAGAAAGCTAACAATACCTAAAAAACTAACAAAACCAATAATATCTGTGAAAGTTGTAATGACGACACTTCCAGCTATTGCTGGATCATAGCCAAATCTTCTAAGAAAATGAGGAAACAAAAATCCAAAAATAGCAGCCGCTAATAAATTAAAAATCATTGCTAGTGCGATGGCCAGCGAAAGAGACGAATCAGAAAACCAAAAAGAAGTAATTCCATATATCAAAATTGAAAATACTAAGCAGTTAGCTAATGCAACAATAAATTCTCTACGAAAAAGATATCTTAGGTTTTTACGATTCAATTGTCTCATAGCTTCTGCTCTTATATATATACCAAGTGTTTGTGTAGCAGCTATACCTCCCATACTGGCAACTATAGGCATAAGAATTGCTGCATAGACCACTTTCTCAATTACATCTTCAAATAGACTAATTGAAGCTGCTGCAATAACGGCGGTGAGTAGATTTATTGATAACCATAAGACTCGATTTTTTATTGATTTTTTTGGAGAAGCAAAAATGTCTTCCTCAATTTGTGCAAAACCAATAAAATCTTGTTCAACTTCATCAACTGCGACTTCAATAATGTCATCAACAGTTATTCTTCCTAAAAGATGATTCATATCATCGACTACAGGTGCTGAGAATAAATCTCTTGTTTTAAATTGATTGTATACATCTATTTGATCACTCTCTATTTTTAAGGGCTTAAATTCTGTATCCATGACCTCTCTTACGGTTAGATTAGGGTCAGATGTAAGAATTTTTGTTATTGGTAGAATTCCCAAATACTCATCGTTCTTGCTAACTACATAGATATCATCTGTATTTTGAGGAAGTTCTTTTAAAAATCTCAGATAACGCATTACAAGTTCAATAGAATTTTCTGCACGAACAGTAATGACATCAGTATTCATCAGACCGCCTGCAGATTCTTCAGGGTAATCAAGTATTTTTTCAACCCTGCCTCTATCTCTAGAATTCATCAAAGATAGAACTTCATTTGTCATCTTTTCTGGAAGTGTTTGTAAAATATCAGCTAAATCATCAACTTCTAAATCACTAATGGCAGCTGAAATTTCCTCAGGATTCATACCAGAAAGCAAATCTTCTCGAAGATTTTCATCGAGTTCGCCCAAAACTTCTCCTTCAGTATCAAGTTGAATTAAATCCCAGATAATTTTCCTTTCATGAGGAGGGGATGATTCAATAACAAAAGCCAGCTCACTTGGAGTCATTTCGCTTAAGATTCGTCCAAGTTTTGTTTTAAATTCTGGATTTGAGAAAGTCTCTTGTATAAGCTCGAATCTTTTGTCTAAATTTTCACTAGCCATTGGGCTATTCTACAAGAAAAACCTTTAATTCAGTTCGCCGAAATATAATTTTTTAGCAATCGAATTATTTTTAACTTGATTTGGAGTCCCTTGCAGTAAAAGCTCTCCTTGATTAAGAAGTATTATCTCATCACAAACATTCATTACATCCCTAAAATTATGATCGCTTATAAAAATTCCTAAATTTTTCTTGAATTTCTTCAGTATCTTTATGATTTCTTCTACGGATATTGGATCAACTCCTGCGAAAGGCTCATCTAATAGGATATACTTCGAATCCAGCAATATAGATCTTAATATTTCAGTTTTTCTTTTTTCACCACCCGATAAAAACTTCGATTTTGTTTTTGCTTTGTCTGTGAGCTTCATAACGTCAAGCAAATCTTTAATTTGTTTAAATTTTTCTTCTGAAACTACTTTAAATTTTAGCTCAATAACAGCTTCAAGATTCTCTTGAAGGCTTAAATCATCAAATAAGGAATTTTCTTGTGGTACGTAATTTAATCCTGCATTTGATCTTTCTTCAAGACTCATTGCGTGCAAATTTTCTTCATAAAAACTTATTGAACCTTCATCAATTTTTGAAAGTCCTGCAAGAGCTTTAAATAAACTAGTTTTACCTGCTCCATTCGCACCTAGGAGTCCAGTAATCTTATTATTTGGCAAATCAAATGAAATATTTTTGAAGAGGATTTTTGATTTTACAGATCTGCTTATATTTTCAACTTTTATCATTAGATAGTTTTATTGTCAGATTTTCAGAATTTATTTTATTGCCTGATTTTATAATTGAAACATTTCTTGAGAGTTTTAAAAGTTCTGTATCTATTTCAACTTTCTCAGCCTCTCCTTCTATAAATTCAATGCCGTCATAAAATTTAATTTTTATTGGAGAACCATAAGCTATAAAAGATTCATTTTTTTGATTAAGTTTTAGTGAATCAGCCGTAAAGAATATCTCATCAGATTTAAAGATTACATTATATTCATAGTTGATTGTATTAAGCTCTGTATCAATCTCTATGTTTTCAGAAGTTATCTCATATTCCTGTGAAAAAAGGGTAAATGATAATAGCAGAGTAAATAGCCTAAATAACATTTGCTTCCAAAATATCATGCATCGTAAGTATACCTACAACTTTTTTATTCTCTTCAACAACGAGAGTGTAAACTTTAAAGGATTTCATTTTTTCTGCTGCTTTGACGACTAGTTCCTCAGAGTTAATGGTTTTAAATTTTTTAGTTAAAACTGAAGAAAGTTTTACTTTATCAATTTGGACATTCTTTTGTAGCTGTCTTCTTAAGTCCCCATCTGAAAAGACTCCAACAATTGCGGCTCCTTTTTTAACCAGAGCAATGCCCTGTTTTTTTTCAGAAACTTCAAAAATTAGATCCTTAATAGTTTCTGTATCCTTAACAACTGCTGCCTTTTTAATTGGAACCATCAAATCTTTTGTTCGTAAAGTAAGTTTTTTACCAAGCTTTCCTCCTGGGTGCGACTTTGCAAAATCTTCAGAAGTAAAGCCTTTAGATTTAAGCAAAGCTACTGCGATAGCATCCCCTAAGGCAAGAGTAACTGTAGTACTTGAAGTCGGTGCTAGATCATTTGGACATGCTTCTCTTTTAACTTTCACAAGGATATGAGTTACGGAAGCCCTTGCTATAGTTGAATTAACGTTTTCTGTAATTGAGAAAAGATCAATTTTTTTCATTTTTATTGCAGGTATTAAATCGCAGATTTCTTTGCTCTCACCAGATTTTGAAATTGCCAAAATTGCATCATTTTTTTCAATCATCCCTAGATCTCCATGAAGTGCTTCAGCTGGGTGAATAAAAAAGGAGGGAGTGCCTGTACTAGAAAGAGTAGCTGCAAACTTATTTGCAATATGTCCTGATTTACCTACCCCTGTAATAAATATTTTGCCTTTACAGTTTGAAATATTTGTACACAATTCTTCTACATTGAAGTTTTTTGACTTAGAAAAAGCCTTTAATTCCTCTAATTCTATTAAAAAAGCTTTTTTTGCTTCTTTTTGGAAAATATTTTTTTTCATTTCAAACTATAATTTACATATGTTACGACTTTTTTCATCAAAAATATTATTTGTAATTTTTTTATCTCAAAATTTATTTGCCGATAAAATTCCTGAACTTCATGAATATATTGATTCAAATGCTCAATACTTTCTGACTGTAATAAAAGAAGAAGGTTCAAATTATGATGATAATCCTGAAGAATTTAAAGAAAGACTGAAAAATATTTGGGAACCTATGGTTGATGTAAAGGTAGTATCAAGATTAATCCTTTCTTCAAAAATATATTCTTCTGCTACAGAAAATCAAAAAAAATTATTTGAAGAAAGAACAAAGAAATTATTACTAGATACTTATGTTTCAACTTTGTTGGAATTTGATAACTATCAAATTGTTACAGATGAAAATATCAAAGTTAATAAAAAAACATTTGAAGTATCTGTAAATTTCTTCTCAGACTCTAACTCATTCGTAACTAAACTAACTGTTTACAAAAATAGCCTTGGACAATATAGAATTGTGAATATAATTGTCGATGGCATAAATTTGGGTCTTATCTTTAGAAACCAATTTCAAGATGCTTATCTAGAGAATAATTCTGACTTAGATATAGCAATTGAATCTTGGAAACCAACGACACTCTAAAAAATGGAAAGATTAATCATTAAGGGCGGCAATCACCTTCAAGGAGAAGTAGATTGTTCAGGTGCTAAAAATGCTGGCTTGCCCATTTTAGCATCAACAATATTGTTAGATGGTTCAGCATACATTGGAAATCTTCCACATCTACAAGATATTACTACAAAATTAGAGCTACTTAACTCAATGGGTTCTTCAATAAATTTTCATGAGGATGGTTTTATTGAGATAAATTCTTCAAATATTCTATTGCCTGAAGCCCGATACGAACTAGTCAAAACTATGCGTGCCTCAATTCTAGTAATGGGGCCTTTGGTAGCAAGATACGGCAAAGCTAAGATCTCGCAACCAGGTGGCTGTGATATAGGCACAAGACCGATTGATTTTCATCTTTCGGGGTTAGAGAAGATGGGAGCCGAAATTACATCAGACTCAAAATACATATATTTGAAAGCAAAGAAACTAAATCCAATAGATTTTAGCTTCCCTAAAGTTTCTGTGACTGGCACTGAAAACTTAATGATGGCAGCTACATTAATTGACGGAACTACTACTCTTAAAAATTGTGCTAAAGAACCTGAAGTATTAGAACTTGCAAATTATCTCAATAGTTGTGGTGCCAACATCAGTGGGGCAGGAGAATCTGAAATTGAAATTAAAGGAGTTAAAAAGTTAGAAGCCAGCAGATGGGATGTCTTGTTTGATCGAATTGAAGCAGGTACTTATCTTGTTGCTGGGGCAATTACCAATGGTCACGTTAAAGTTAACAAAATTAATCCCAACACCATAAGCATAATTAGCAAAAAATTAATTGATATGGGAGTAAAAGTAAATAAAGGTTCAGATTATGTTGAGGTAGATGCTACATCATCAGATTTAAAAGCCCAAGACATTTATACGGAACCATTTCCTGGTTTTCCTACCGATATGCAAGCACAATTTATGACTCTAAATACAATAGCATCAGGTTCAAGCACAATAGAAGAAACAGTTTTTGAAAACCGATTTCAACACGTTAGCCAATTGAGAAAAATGGGTGCAGATATTGTATTAAACAAAAATAAGGCATCTGTAACAGGTGTGTCGAACTTAGTAGGAGCAGATGTAAGTGCATCTGACCTGAGAGCTTCAGCAAGCTTAGTATTGGCTGGGTTAGTGGGCAAGAATAAGACTGAAATAAATGACATATATCATATCGATAGAGGATATGAATGTATTGAAGAAAAGCTTAATAAATTAGGTGCTGAGATAGTTAGAGAGCCTGTGGTCTATTAGGCCTTTCCTTTGTCACTAAATCTAAGTTGAGTTTATCGTTAGATCTGATAATTTCTAACTCGAGAATTTCACCAGGAGATATGCTATTTACTGATGCAAGTAAAGTATTCCATCTAGCTTCAGTATTTTTAATTCCAATTATAATGTCACCATCATTTAAACCATTCTCAAAGCTTGAATTATCATTCAAAGCAACGGTATAAAGTGCTGGTATTCTATTATTTGTTTCCGGCTCTGTGTAGAAACCCCTTCTAAATCTAAACTCACCAATCCAAGCTCTACTAACTTTTCCATATTTAATTATTTCATTTGTGATAGATAAAACCTTACCTGATGGCAGTGCAAATCCTACTCCATCTGAACCTCCTGATGCTGAGGCTATTAAGGTGCTTAGTCCAATTAGCTCGCCACTTTCGTTAATTAAAGCGCCACCCGAGTTTCCTTGGTTTATAGCTGCATCTGTTTGAATAATATCCAAATATGGATTTCCAAAATTTCTTCCGGTAGCACTTAAAATACCACGCGAAACCGATATTCCAATATTATATGGGTTTCCAATAGCGTAAACTGTTTGACCTATTTCTAAATTTTCCTGATCTGAAAATTCAATATGATTAAGATTTTCTTCATTAATCTTCAAAACGGCTAGATCAGCATACTCGTCAAAACCAATAAGGTTTGCTAAATAGGATTTTTCAGAAATTTTTACAGTACTAAGGTTTCCTGAAAGATTATGAAAGGCTGTAATAATATACCCGTCCTCAGAGATAATTACTCCAGAACCAAAACTTTTACCACGATTATTTACCGACTCAATAGTAACAATAGATGATGAAATATCATCAAAGTTTATTTTTTGTTCTTCAAAGTATCTATTTTCAAAATAAACAAATTGTGCTCCAAAAAATAGGCCAAAAAATAATATTAATAAAAACAGGTTCTTCATGTTTCAAATCCCTTATCAATATATTAATATATAGCGGCGCAACTTTGAGCATTACATGAAAACTACAGCATTAAGAACACAAGATATTGAGCAAAAATGGTACATTCTTGATTGTACTGGAAAAAAACTTGGCAGATTATCTGTACAAGTCGCCAATATTTTAAGAGGAAAAAACAAACCTGAATATACTCCTAATTCAGATGTTGGAGATTTTGTAATACTGCTAAATGCAAACAAGATTGAAGTAACTGGAAAAAAAGCAACTGATAAAATTTATTACAGGCATTCAGGATTCCCAGGTGGAATTAAGCAAATATCATTTCAAGATCAGATGGAAAAAAATCCTGAGAAAGTAATAAGAGACGCGGTCAAAGGAATGCTACCGAAGAATAGATTAAATAGACAGATTATCAAAAAGCTGAAAGTATATAACGATGATAATCATCCTCATGAAGCACAAAACCCAGAAGAGATAAAAGAATGAGTACTATTTCAGGAAGAAGAAAAGAGGCTACGGCCGTTGTCAGGCTTACAAAAGGAACAGGCGTTGTTACTGTTAATAAAAAAGGTATAGATGATTACTTTGGAAGAGACGTTGCAAAAATGATAGTTAGACAACCACTTGTACTGACAAAGAATGATAATAATTATGATGTTGATGCAAAAGTCCAAGGTGGTGGTTCATTTGGTCAAGCTGGAGCAATAAGACTAGCAATATCAAAAGCACTGTTACAAGAAAATCCAGAACTTAGAGCTGATCTTAAAAAAGCTGGATACTTAACTCGTGACTCAAGAGTTAAAGAAAGAAAGAAAGTTGGCCTAAAGAAAGCTAGAAAAAGCCCACAATTCTCAAAAAGATAATCCTTTACTGTTTGAACACCAAAAAAATTCCTAATAATTTTGTTCAAAATATAATTTAATTACAGTTATTTATAAAAAAGCTTTTTATTTTAAAATTATTCTGTATATAATACTGATCATAAAGATTTAAGAGAAATTTGATAATTCAGTTTCACAGTTTTTTGAACACTGAATTAACTGTTCAAAATGTCTAAAAATAAGCAAGGAAAAAAACATATACATATTCTAGATGGAATGTCTCTATACACGCGAGATAAGTCTCCATATTTTTGGGGTTATTTGAATGTAGATGGTGAAATTTATAAAAAAAGTCTCAAAACATCTGATAAGAAAGAAGCTGAAAAACTTTTATTCGATTGGAAAAATGAGTTGCTATACGGCGGCTCAACTGAAGCTAGCAATAGTAATTTAGATACAACTGTAACAAAGAATACCAAAGTTGATAACACAAGAAGAAAAGCTTTAATGATCACTTCAAGTTTAATGGGAGCAGTAACAGTTGCTGGGTTTGCAGTACCATTTTTAAGTGCATGGAACCCAAGCGAAAAAGCAAAAGCATTGGGTGCCTCAGTAAAATTTGACCTATCAAAATTAGAGCCGGGTGCTATGGCTGTTGTTGAATGGAGAAGAACTCCAATATTTGTTGTTCATCAAACGCCCAAAGCTCTTGAAAACCTTCCAAAATTAAATGACAGAGTAACAGATCCAGTTTTATCTGAAGGGATTGCGAGATCCACCAATGACAGGTTTACAGTCTTAAAAGGAGTTTGCACACATTTATCATGTGCACCGAAATATCACCCTGAAATTGAACCTAAAGCTTGGGATGAACAATGGTTGGGAGGTTTTTTCTGTCCATGTCATGGATCAAAATTTGATCTTGCAGGGAGAGTTTATAAAGGTGTGCCTGCACCAACGAACTTAGAAGTGCCACCTCACACATTTGAAGGAGATACATTAATTATAGGAGAACCAACATAATGGCTAGCGAAAAAAACACAATAATGGGCTGGGTAGACAGAAGACTTCCAGTCACTGAGAATCTAGAAAGACACTTAACAAAGCATCCTGTTCCAAAGAAAGTTAATTTCTTCTATCTTTTTGGAGCATTATTAATGGTAGTTTTCATGATCCAGGTAGTTACCGGTATTTGGCTAATGATGTTTTATACAAATACTGAAGAGGGAGCATTCGCAAGTGTTGAATACATAATGAGAGATGTTGAGTATGGTTGGTTAATGAGATATATGCATAGTACAGGCGCAAGCGCATTTTTCTTTTTAATGTATTTTCATATGTTTAGAGGCCTTTTGTATGGCTCGTATCAAAAACCAAAGGAGCTTGTCTGGTTATTTGGGTGCTTTCTACTTTTTTTACTAATGGCAGAGGGGTTCTTGGGTTATGTTCTTCCTTGGGGTCAAATGTCTTATTGGGCAGCAAACGTTATTTTGTCACTATTTGGAGCAATTCCTTTCATTGGACCTGATTTACAAGTTTGGATTCAAGGCGATTTTGTTCTTTCAGGAATTACACTTTCAAGATTCTTTGCTTTACATGTCGTAGTTGTACCTTTATTAATGATTGCTTTGGTAGTATTTCATATTTTCGCACTGCATGAAGTTGGAGCAGGTAACCCAGAGGGAGTAGATATTGAAAAGTACAGGGACAATAAAGGAATGCCACTTGACGGAGCACCATTTCACCCTTACAAAACTTTTGGCGCTCTTCCTGCTATAGGTGTTTTCTTTATTGTATTTTTTGCAATTGTATTCTTTGCACCAACAGGTGGTGGTTATTTCATAGAGAAGCCGAACTTTGAGGAAGCAAATTTTCTTAAAACACCAGAGCACATTGCACCAGTATGGTACTACGCCCCTTTCTACTCAATACTAAGAGCTGTTACTTTCGGCATCCCATTTTTGGGAATAACCAGTAAATTTCTAGGTTTTATAATTTTTGCTGCCAGTATTGCAATTCTTTTTGTTGTGCCTTGGTTAGACAGATCAAATGTCCAAAGTATTCGCTATAAGGGCATTTACAGTAAAATTGCAATGATTCTTTTTGCCGCTTCGTTCATAACGCTTGGTTATCTGGGTACAAAACCAGTTAATGAACTTAGAACACTTGTTGCACAGATTTGTACTGTTTTGTATTTTGCACCATTCATACTCATGCCAATTTATACAAAGTATGAAAAAACATTGAAAGTTCCAGACAGATTATGAAAAGACTGATTCTTATATTATTCATTTTATCCTCATTTGGTTATTCTGCTGGTGAGAATGATTGTGGTTCATTAGAAAAATGTGATGCATATTCCTCAGATGTACATGATTTATATTCTCTTCAAAGGGGTCTTGGTATTTATATGAACTATTGTGCTAGCTGTCATTCTCTTAAGCTTTTGCGGTGGAACAGATTACAAAAAGATTTGGTAATCCCTGAAAATATTGTTACAGAAGAATTAATAAGAACTCCAGATACAAAAATTGCTGATCATATGACCTTTGGTATACCAGATGTTTCACCAATTGGTGCACCAGACCTTACACTAAGAACAAGAGTTAGGGGTGATGAGTGGATATATACTTATTTAAGAACATTTTATGAAGATTCTGCCCAAACATCTGGTTCAAACAACCTCGTTTATGTAGGAACAGCTATGCCTAATGTGCTAGTTGGTTTGCAGGGCAATCAAGCCCTTGACAAGGATGGTAAACTTATACAAATCTCTGAAGGTTCAATGACCAAGGAAGAATTTGATAACTCTATGAAAGATTTAGTAAATTTTTTAGCTTATGCAGCTGAACCAGCACGAATTACAAGAGAAAAAAATGGTATTTTTGTAATACTCTTTTTCATTGTTTTTACAGCTGTTATGAATCTTCTGTATAGGGAATATGCAAAGGAGCTTAAATGATATTTTATTCAGAAGAAAAAGGACACTACAGTCATATGGTTAGAATAGTTCTAGCAGAAAAAGATATAGCATGTGAAATCAAGGAATTTGATCCAGAGGGAAAACTACCTGAAGAATTACCTACAATAAATCCTTATAACAAATTACCTGTTTTGGTAGATAGAGAAGTAACAATATATGAGCCTAGAGTAATACTTGAATATCTTGATGAAAGATTTCCTCATCCGCCTCTATTACCTATCTATCCAAATGACAAAGCAGAATGTCGCTTGCTAATCCATAGAATTGAAAAAGACTGGTTGCCAGTTGTTGACAGAATGATGAGCCCAAAAATCAGCCAAAAAGAATTTGATTCACTCAAAAAAGAACTTGTTGGGTTGGTGTCAGGCATAGTTCTGGTTTTAAAAGAAAAACCATATTTTATGAGTGACGAATTTACTTTAGTGGATTGCTATATGTCAGCAATTCTCTATAGACTTCCTTATCTCGGAGTGAGTCTGCCAAATACCAAATCATTTGCAAGCTTGAGCGCGTATCAAGAAAAACTTTTTTCAAGACCAAGTTTTGAGCTATCTCTTACAGATTCAGAGAGAGATCTAAAATATTCTTTTAATTGATATAAGATTTTGATATCAAATTATCATCTGAGATTTTGTAGATTCCAAGAAGTCCTCTTATTTCGCCTTTAATATTATTTGCAATAGCATAACTTATAAGCATCGCGTCAAACCCTAAACAGAAACCGCGACTTTTCGGCAAATCATTTTTGTATTTATTCTCATACGTATGGTCAACTAATCTAATGTTGTGAAGTGAAACTTCATTTTCATCTACTTTTTTATCAAAGTTTGAAGTGAGTGAGAAGATTTCATAATCCAGACCATAATTAAATCTAACTAGAGAAGCTATTTCATATAATCTGGTCAATTCGTCAGTAAAAATTACTATTTGTGAAAAATCTTTTCTAGCTCTTGGAACAAACTCAAGGTCGGAAAAACTTGCTTTATCTATCATTTGAAATCTTGATTTACTCTCTGCCACATCCAGAAAATTTTCAATTCTATCTGAAGAATTTTTTTTGATTCCAATAGTTACAGCATCTCTATCTTCACTTAACCACTTTCTTTTGAAGGCTCTATTCTGTTCTCCACTATTATCTTCATCTTCAATGAAACCTAATCTTTCTATTTCGTTTTGCAGCAAATAACTTTCAAGTGCAAAAATTTGAGATTTTTCACTAAGTGAAATTGAATAATTCTCCACTGCATCATTGAGAAGGAGAGCTTGATTTTTTAATAATAAACCATCAATTTTTGAGACAATTTCACCACTTAGAGGACCAATTAAAAAATTTTTGTTTGCTTCAGACAGGTTCAGATTATCTTGATTCACAAATTTAACTTCATTTGTAATTTTTAACTGATTTTTAGCCGCAAGTATGCCTAGTTGATAAAAATTATGAAATTCAGAAAATCTCTTATGATCTGGAGTCGCTACTATGAATTTATTTCGATAATTATTGACCTCAAGATAATCGTCAATCTTAGTAATACCTATAAATTCGTCCTTTTCAACAGCTGGTACAAATTTAATTTTTGAGATAGTTTCTTTAGGAGCACTAGAGCAACCAGTTATAATGGTAAGAATAAATAGCTGAAGAAATTTTTTTTTAAACATGATTTTCTATATTATACCTTCTCCGATTGGTAATCTTGATGATATTACGATTAGAGCAATTGATGTGATTGAGAAAGTTGATTTTTTGGTAGTAGAAAATAAAGCTACAACTAAAAATCTTTTAAAAAAATTTAATATTGAAAATAAGAAAATATTCACTTACAACGATCACTCCAATAA
>Ga0163110_10000766_pt1 | contig 15548 bp, 27 predicted proteins | sample CRUFie1St17metaG_FD_108703 | JGI IMG/M metagenome (GOLD analysis project Ga0163110, IMG submission 108703) | Marine microbial communities from the Costa Rica Dome - CRUD Field 142mm St17 metaG | ecosystem: Environmental > Aquatic > Marine > Oceanic > Photic zone | place: Costa Rica: the Eastern...
CGTTCATGAAAGGTTGCACACTCGCAGTGAACCTTTGACTCCTGCTTAGTGCAGGATCTTGTGTGTCATCTGGTTTAGCAGAGAAGTATCCCTTGGTTCTGTTTACTAGATCACCACCAAATTGATTACCTAATGCTTTACCTAAGTAAAACATTGGTGGTTTAGCAAGTCCCTTGTCAGCACGACGTGCCTTTGCTGCCATGGAGAATGACTCTCCAACTTTAGCACCAAGAAACTCAGCAAGACCGTCACCCTGACCAGTGGGTGCAACATCAATAACTTTATACCTTATCTTCTTCGCCTTGACCTTGCTCTCACTTGGTAGTGGTTGCTCAGGTTCATTAACAATAGATTCTACAAGAGGATCCAGCAGGTTCTCATCGAACCCTTTCTCCATGCGGTCGATGAGTTCCTGTAAATTCTTCTTCCTTTTAGGATCAACCTCAGGCATTTTGTTGCGCTTTGATTTTTTCTTCTTGTTCCTTAATCCACTGGTTCAGAAGAGAAACATAAACTGTTCTCTCCCAAGGCATCATTCCTTCAATCTCAGTCAAAGAGTATTTATGGTGCTGCATGAGAGAGAAGTTTGTTCTAAAATAGTTTTCCAACGTATTATAGAACATGCTCACCCGAAAAAAGACTGCAAACCCTCCAACGTGTAGGACGATTCAACACCAGTCTTTGGATTCGTTACCGCAAACTCATGACGTAGCACAGGCATAGACGTAAAGAATTTCCTGACGTTTTCAAATTGTTTCTGAGTCAATGACTCTACGAACTGAATCTTTTCTTTGAAAGTGGTGGTGGTGTCATCATATACTTCATCACCTTCATAGATCTGTTCGATGCATCTAGCAACTGTCTCGAACACTTTCTCTGGTTCATCCAGGTCAGTGCCCATCAGTGTCAAGTCAACGAACTCCTCCAGTCCAGGATACTTCATGATCATACCAACCTTGTCAGTTAGTTCAATCTTGTTAGTATGTCCCTCGGGGACAGTCACAGTTACATTTGAGATGTCCAAAGTATAATCAACTCTAGTCTCATTGTCATCTAGACAGGTGATCTTCATGGTAACTTCTTCACCAACAGATGCTGCTCTGATCTTTAGGAACAGAAACTCCAGGTCAAACGTTGCGAGATCTTCTACCTTAATCCTAGAAAGAATACAGCTCTTGACAATAGACTTGACTGCTTCCTTTACATCTTTCCTATCGTCACTCTCGGTAGCGAGGAGGAGAACCTTCTCTTCTTTGACTAGGAAAGGACGATACTTAATTTTCTTTCCTGTGGATGGCAACTCAGTTTCATAAGTTGGTGTCGCCAGTGATGGTAGTGCCATAATAATTAACCAGAATAATTTTGAATGTTGTTGTAAGTAATGGTGTGCTTAGAATAATAAAAGTTTGCTGTCACTTTAGTTGCTTGAGATGCCCCTGCAGATAGAGGCACAGCATCAATAGCATATGGGAAGCAGTCTAACATTGTGTATGACATTGCTGCCCTACTGTTAGAAGCATTCCTTCCCTTCTCAGTCTTGGTGATCAAACATTTTGCCATGTATTCCTCAGGGTAGTTCAGTCTGATCGTTCTTTCGGATAGAATATTGCTACCTTCAGCAGCACTGTCCTTTACTTTAGATAAATTTTGTCCAGTAACATTTACAGGTTTGATTTCTTTACCCCCAGTGTCTATCTCTCCAAAGATGTGACCATACCACACGTTTAAGAACTTCAATGGTGTCAGGTCTGCGTCACAAATCCACCCCAACTGGAAGTCAGTATAGAGTCTAGTGTGTGCATAGTTTACCTGACCTTCGCCAAGTAATCTACCAGTAGTTTGACCAGTCATCGCAGAAATATTTGGAAGTTGTGCTTCCTCACAAAAGTATTTGATAACCATACCTTTGGATTGAACACCAGTTCCAAAGAAGTTTCCTCCTAGTCCTTCCTGATCACCAACACCTGATGTGGATCCTCCTGCTGCTAAACCGAAGTTAAATGCATTGAGTTTGTCAACTAATGAAGTTTGACCTTCGACACTGACCGAAGGAAACATCCATTCCACATCATAATTATTGCTATACGATATACCGCCATGAGCGATAATCGTCTGCATGAAGTTGTTAATTGACACGCTAAATAATTGTGGTGGTATATTTATATTTATGGCGTATTCAGGGATCTATAAACCCAAGCACCCACAGAAGTATAAGGGTAACCCTACCCGTATCATTTATAGAAGTCTGTGGGAACGTAAGTTTATGTATTTCTGTGACATGAACACCTCCATAGTTGAGTGGGGTAGCGAGGAAGTAATCATTCCTTATCGTTGTCCAACGGACGGACGAGTCCACCGCTACTATCCTGACTTCTATATTAAAGTCGTGTCTAAGTCAGGTATGGTCAGTAAATATCTGATCGAAGTTAAACCCAAGAAGCAAACAAAAGCACCGAATGAGAATCCAAAACGTAAGACTGCCTCTTGGAAGAGGGAAGTCCTAACCTACGCGAAGAACCGCGCTAAGTGGTCCGCAGCGGAGGACTTCTGTGAGGACAGGCAGATGAAATTTTTAATCCTCACCGAAGAACACTTAGGAGTCTAAAATGGCACAAGGATTTAAGTCTGTTCAGCGAACTAAGACTTATACCAGGACCAACACTCTGTTTGAAAAAGTATCTAATGCAGCAGGGGGCGAGAAGAAATCTCTCGCATGGTATAGATCTGCAGTAAAGCAAGCAGCATCAAGTTACAAACAAGACTTGAGTAAGTTCGTAAGAGACGAACGACAATCAAATGAAGATGAGAATACCCTTCGTCGCTTCGCAAAGGAGGGACACTTGTTTATGTTTGAATACAAAGCGAAGATGAAGTATCTTCCATACTATGACAAGAATCCTCTAGTGTATGTCGTCAAGGCATCACCGACAGAATTCTTTGGAGCAAACCTACACTACATGAATCCAAAGAAGAGAATTACTGCAGTGCAAAAACTTATGAAGGGTAGGATTGACATTCCTAAGATATGTTTCCATAAATATCTACAGAATCACGTTGATGGTCTCCTCCTAGATCTTGCTGCCGATGAATGGGACACCGCTATATTACTACCTAACGAAGACTTCGTAAAGAACATTGGTTCTACTCAGTTTCCTTACGACAAAGAACTTGTCTGGGAGGAAACAGCAGAGTCTTTCTACGATAAGATCAAAGGCAACAGAGTAATTAAAGGTTACGGAACTACACAATCCAAGGAGATGTCTCAGTAATGGCAGATGCAAGTCAAGCAGATGCAGCAGCAAAAGCTTCTGCTGAAGCAGCGCAGTCTTCTGATGCTGCTGCAGATAAGAAAACAGTTAGAGTATCTTATAAGTTCAAGGGTGACCGTGCGGGAAAACCTACCAGCAATAGACTATCATATCCACACGCGAAAGTATATGATAATCACACTGACTATGTGAAGTTCAGGTTTGTTAAATACAATCCACCATTCGCAAGCATGAATGGATTTGATTTCCTTGATAAGGATGGTAAACTTACAAGGAGTATTGATAGCAGTGAAGCACTGAACATCTACAACAATAGTATTGGTGAGTTTGATGCTGTTCCTGGTCTCCCTTCTATCATGATGTATATGCCAGAGGATATTGGTGCAGCGTATGGTGCTAACTGGGGCGGCAAAGGTTTCACTAACACTGGCGCTGATATCTTGCGTCAAGCAGGAACACTTCTGAATACTCAAGGATTCTCTGGGTTTGGTAACACCATGCAGAACATGGGTAATGCAATGACCAGAGGTCAAGGACTCGTTGCTAATGGTGTTGCTGCTGCAATGAATGCTTTGCCTGGTAAAATTGGTGGTTCAGTTGATACTAATGATGTTCTAGGCGGCATCGGTGGTGTAATTCTCAACCCCAATGCTGAACTATTGTTTTCTGGTTTTGAGCTAAGAACTTTTGGATTGAATTTTAAGATGGCACCTCGTTCTGAGACGGAAGCGAAAGTGATTCGTGATATCTGCACTACATTCAAACGTGCATCACTTCCTCATCTAGGAGCTGCGCCTGCCAATAGTGTTGGCAATCTATTTAAAGGAGGAAACAATACTGCAGAGAAGAATGACAACCGAAACTTTATTGGTGTTCCTAACCTGTGTATTGTTGAGTTCATGAAGGGGAAAGAACCACATCCATACTTGACTCAGTTCAAACCATGTGCAATTAAAGAAGTCAACATTACATACACACCTGACGGTCAGTATTCTACATATAGAGATGGTTCTCCTGTAGCAACAGGTCTAACCCTCAACTTTATCGAAAGCAAACTTATATACGACAACGATATTTCATACGGAGGAACCTCTTACTGATGCCATACTTCAATTATCTACCTGACATCAAGTATGATACTAAACCTATCTCGTATCCTTTTAGCGAGGCAGATTTTGTTGTGGCGAAGAACTTCTTCCGTAGATTCAAACTATCAGAAGAGTTCCAACAGTATGCTGTGTTCTTCAGACAGTATCAAGTCGGAGACTTTGAGCAACCATGGCAGATTGCTAATCAATTCTATGGTAGTCCTAATTATGATTGGGTTCTACTATTGACAAACAACATCGTCAATCCATTGTTTGATTGGCCACTGGATTCATACACCTTCAGAAAGTATCTTGAAGGTAAGTATGAAGATCCATATGGAACCATCAAACACTATGAGACTTATGAATACACAGACTCTGCTGGTCTTGTCCAACAGAAAGCAGGACTGATTGTAGACCAAGCATACTTTGATGGTAGTAAGAAGTTCCGTGACTCTGGAACAGGGGTCACTGCACCTGTGCAAGGTAGCAGTCTATGTAAACCAGTAACAGTATATGAATGGGAAGAGGCACAGCAAGAGAAGTCTAGAGAGATCTTCATCCTCAAACCTAACTACCTCGATGGTTTCATCGACCAGTTCAGACAGGCGAACAAGTATAAAGATTCAACTGACTTCATCTCTACTAGACTGAAGAAGACTGGAGTCTGATCGACTTTTTTGCATAAAAAATGGCGGGAAAAATTTTTCCCCGCCAGCGGAATCATTAGTCCAATTCGTAACACGCTGAGCGTGCTAGTTCTGGATTCTTTTCTAGTGCTCTATGCACATGACCATGGACATCTTTTTCTAAAGTATGATGTGCTCTGGTGTGGACCAGTTCAATCATACCAAGACACCCAACAAACAGTAAGTTTAATACTGTCACGGGGTGGAAGACCACCCCTGCCACTTTTTTAATCAATCTTCTGCTGCAAGCTTAGCGAAGTAGGACAGTGCATCATCGTCATCGTTAGAAGATGGGGTGATGTCTGGTGCATTGAAGTCAGCACTGCTGGAGGAGACAGGAGCAGGTTCATACTCCTCGTCCTCGAAGGTAGGAGCAGGTGCTGCCTTGGGTTTGCCAAGACCAAGAACGCTGTTCATGCGATCTTCCAGGGCATCATAGGACTTGAACTGATCATCAGCAGTGAATGCTTCAAGGGAATGCTGTTGACCATAGATGGTCTCCAGCTCGTCATCATCAGCACTGAGTGCGGAGGGAGAATCAAACTCAGACGAATCGTAGTTCCAATAACCTGCGACAGTTTTGATCTTCAGTTTGAAGTTAGCACCTTCCCAGAAGTCAAAGACGTTGACAGGAGTCTCGTCTTGGAACTCGGGTTGCATTGCAGCAAGGATCTTGTCGTGGATCTTCTTGCCGAACTTGTAGAGGAACACTTTGCCCTCGTTCTCGGGGTGCTTAGGATCCTTGACAACAAAAACGTTAGCGTAGTAGGAGAGTTTGCGCTTCTGCTTACGTGCAATCTCCTTGTCGGACTCGACACCACTGTTCCAGAGACCATTGTTGTAGGCAGAGACTGGATCTTTCTTACCCAAGGTGGTCAAGGAGTTTTCAATATACCAACCACCAGGACCTTGGAAGGCGTGGGAGTAGAGTTTTGCCCAAGGGAGTGCTTCTCCTTCGGGAGCAGGGAGGAAACGGAGAACTGCATACCCGTTACCTGAAGAGTCAAGCTCTGGTTTCCAAAGGCGTTCGTCGGCACCTCCTTCTGTGCTGGACTTAGTGAGTTCCTTCTGGAGGAAGTCAAAGTTTGCCTGGGACTTGCGCTTGAGATCTGCGAATGACATGTTAGATTTGTTAGTTATGGTTTTAGTGTTGGTCTTACGGTGCGAACCAGTCTCCCAGTTCCTTCCTGCCAACATGGTTATTATAACAGGGTCTCGGCAGGAGCGTCAACCCATGTGTTGGTTTGCTAAGCGTCCATACGACGCTGTGCTTCCTCTCTCATATTCTCTACCTTCTGCAGGAGATCGTTGAACATCTCCAGGAGATCGTCTCCAGGTTCAGCACCTAGTAGGACAGCACCATCCTTCATGGACTTCTGCATCTCCTTTGCTTCTGGATCATCAGACAGAGACAGTCTGGTGTAGAAGATCTTTTGTTTCTCGATGAGAGTCATCAAGACTTCAAAGTATTCATACTGCTTCTCGGGTGCGAGAGCAGGGAATGACATCATTGCTCGCATACAATACTGCTGCAACTCTGCCATCTCTTGAATGTCTCCACGGACCATTTCGTTCTTGAAAAAATCACTCATAGCAACAGTAACTTAGCTCGACTTGTTTTCTTCATGAAGTTTAACTTCTGTGCATCATACTTAAGTTTCTCCTTAAGTGGTTTGCTTACTAGTTTTGACACCGATTCAATCTCAATCTCATTAACCTCACAGTAGTGGATCACTGCATCAATATAGTTCATATCAGAATTATTCAATACTAGTTTCTCAACGTCCTGCGAGAATCTCGCAGCGGTCATAAATTTGTCCTCCAGATTATCTGCCATGTTTGTCTTGGTATTCTTGGATGTATTCCTGCAAGCGTAGAAAGTATTCCTTCTTAGGTTTCACGATAGAAACTTGGACTTCACCATTCTCACAAGCGACAATGGTTACTAGTTGCTCAACAGTAATACCATAAAGTTCTTGGAGGCAGCAAGCATATGCTGTCTCTTGAACGTAATAGTCATACAACCAAGCTTCTTTCTTTTCTTCAGCAGACGTTTTGAAATCGATGATAGAAAGTTTACCATCGTATTCTGCGATGCAGTCTACGCGACCCGCAACCTTAAGGTAGTCAGAATATAACGCTGCTTCTTGTAGGTATACTTTATTTATCTTGTCTAAAACATGCTTGCTTGAGTGGAACATAACCCAAGGGAGAGGCATGTCTTTATACTTCTTAGTGTCCAACTCATTGTTGATGTAGTCTTCCACCAGTTTGTGATAACGAGTGCCTCTACCTGCTGCGCGAGTAGACTTTGCTTGTGCTACTTCAGCACCTACTCTCTTGCGCCAGCGAGCAAGTCCTGCTTGCTTCTTAGCATTGTTTCCGATCACTGTGGTGATGGATGGATACTTACCACCACTAGGAGTGACATAGTATCTCTTCCCATCGATCGTTTCTGTTGTCATCTCAATGGGATCCATCCCAACATGATCAAAGACTTGCATTAGAATCCCAAGTTAAGTTTAGCAATTAGATAGTTCTTGACCAGACCAGAACGAACGATGTCTTCAATACCATATTCAATCATGGCAAAGTCTTTTTCCATGCTGGCAATGATCTTTTGGAAGTCCAGGATACCTGTCTTCTCATTGATCTTCTGCAGGTCAGACTGGTTAGAGTCTCCACAGAACATGATCTTTGTATCCTGACCACAGCGAGTCATGATTGAATCAAGCTCGTGGAAGTTCAGGTTCTGACACTCATCAATGATGACAATAGAATTGTCTAGTGTAGTGCCACGAAGGAAAGATGTGGACCAGAACGATACAGTTTCTTGTGACTTAAGGTTCTCATACAACATCTCAAATGCTGCATCATCAGGCATCTCGAACATGCTTTGAACCATGTTCTTGTATGGAATCTGATACAGAGATGCTTTATCTTCATGGGTGCCAGGGAGGAATCCAATCTCTCTCGTAGCAACCAGTGATCGAACGATGTAAACCTTATCGTATGGTGTGTATTCATCCAACACATCTCTCAGTGCCAGGAAAAGAGCAACGAAAGTCTTACCTGTTCCAGCACAACCAGATGCATAGATGTTTTTCCCCTCACCATACTGCTCAAACATCAGTCGCTGATTGTCTGTCAGTGGTTCAATGTTCAGAAGGTAGTCAGAATTGATTGGTTTCTTTCTACGCATCTGCTTGGCACTCATGCCATTGATGTCAGGTTGTGTCTTCTTTCTAGCTCTTGGCATATTATGTCACCACTCCACTTGTGATCCAGGCATCTTTGCCATTTTGTTCATGTGTTCAGACCATCCAGGATGAGTCTTGTTCATCTTGTTACGCCAGTCTCCGACTTCTCCGACACCAGCGCAACCTTGTGACCAGTCCTTATCCCAGTCAGGATTCTCATCCTTCCAAGCACAGTATTCTTTCATGGTCATGTGGAGAGTTTGTGTCTCTCCAGTAGACTTATTTATTACAGGGTATGTTGGCATTGTTCGGTCCAAAGTAAAGGTTACTGAATTTTCTCACAGTAGTATCACCTGAGATATTATACCACACTTTCTTCGCAGCGCCAATCGCAGTGCCACTATCGAAAGCAATGGGGTCTACAAAGAAGTTGACTTGTGGAAATTCTTTGAGGTAGGCATAGTTATTTACACAGTTCATGAAGTATCCTCCACTAAGAACAATGTTCTCAGGATTATACTGGTCTATGATCTGTTGTATCTTATTGATAGTATAGGTTTTTGTTTCTTCCTGAAGTTTGTAAGCAATGTCTGCTTGCTTCTGGAAGTCTCTCTCACCATCAAAGAATGGGAACATGTCTTCATACATTACTGTGTTGTCAGTAATCCAGTGACCATTCTCACTCTTAATATACCATGGTCTCTTGTATACATCGGGAGTTCCATATGCATACATGCCCATGACCTTACCAGCATCAGCACCTCTAGCACCAAACCCAAACGATTCACATACTCTGCTAAAGATAAGAGCTGCTGGAAATGTATTAGACAACATGTTAATACCCTCCACTATGGGTTCCATGTTGTCCTGTTCGTATGCACTGTAGTGTCTTTGCTTAGGGAGAATTCTATCAGGATACTCACAGTGATAAACGGATTCACTCTCACGATAGAACCCACCTTCAATATCAATCATTGGTTTGTAGAGAGCACCACTGCCATCCATCACCAATGCAATTGCTTGATCAAATCCTGATGCATAGAATGCATTGTGAGCATGATAAAGATGATGTTCATATGGATCAAAGACTACCTCTCCATAGGAACATCCTTGATCTGTGATTGCTTGAAGGCAGCAGGCGATTCTTCTCCAGTCATGCCACTTAGAACAGAACGATGTGAAGATGACATGATCTATATGATCTATACCTTTCAGCAACTTAGATCCATAGAAACCACCATTGAAATACTCAATGTGATGGTGCTTGTCTTTCGCCAAGCGACTCTCTTCCATGAACCATTCAATCTCTCCGTCCTTAATCAAACAAGACGAAGAGTGGTGAGAGATATTAATGCCTAAGATATACATATCAATTCAGATGATTCAGGAAGATACATGTAGTTAATATCAGATCGATGTAAAGTATCCATAGCATCATCTAGTGTCTCTACAATAGTTTCTCCAGCAAGATTGAATGATGTGTTGAATAGAACTGGAACACCAGTCACGTCATTGAATGCCTTAATTAAATTGTAGTAATGATAGTTCTGTTCCTGTGTTACAGTCTGAATTCTACATGTCTTGTCTAGATGTAGGATACCTGGGATGATATCCCAAGCATCAATCTTTGCTTCGACTGCATAGGTCATGAAGGGAGACTCATCTAGTCCTGCCATATCAAATAGATCATGAGCACATTCTTTGAGAACAGTGCCAGCGAAAGGACGATACCATTCTCTCTTCTTGACTGTGTTCACATGGTCTTTTGCATTAGGATCTCTAGGATCATAGAGCAGAGATCTATTACCTAATGCTCTAGGACCACCTTCAGATCTACCTTGGAACAGTGCTACGATATTATGTTCGCTGATTAACTGTGCAACATCACGCGGTGTAACCATTCGCTTCTGCCACGATTGGGAACTGTTCGATGAAGATCTTCTTACATGCTTCTGCGATGTCCATGTGTTCTTTCTGTGTGCCATTAGCACAACGCAGATCAATGTAATGGATCCATGAACGAACTGAGCCTGTCATAAAAATACGAGTAGGAACAGCGAGAGGAAGCACAAAACGGGCGCACTCTTTAGCAACCCCTTGACGCAGTAACTCATTATAGAGATCAAGACTCTCGGTAAAATGTCTTGCAATCGCCCCCTGTAGTGCAGTCTTCTTTTCGGGGCTAATATCGTCCACTGAGTTTTGTCTGTTCTTAAGATCCTGAGATCGAAGATCTGGGACAGGTATCTCATCACTAAGGAGATTCGTGTCTGCATATCGTTGAGAAAATTCTTGATATGTGAAACTACGGTGCCTTAATATTTGAGCCGCAATTCCACGGGTAGTATTTATCTCAAGAGTCATGTGTGCTTGCTCGAACACCGACCAGTGGTTGTGTTTGATGCAATAACTCAGTAGACCAGACACCTTAGGGTTGTCCTGGTTCTTTGGGTTGCTTACGCGAGCAACATACCCCATAGTTTTCTCAGCGTCTGGGGTTACGGTGACAAGTTTTACTTCCATCAACACTCCTGTTCTTTGTTAAATTGTTTGCGGCACTTCTTAAGTTCTTTCATCTCCTCCTTGATCATTTGATAGGAGTCTTCAGGAGTAAGTTTTCTACCCATCTCCATGGCAATGACCATCTCTACTCTAGTGCCAAAATGTTTTAGTGCTTCTTCAAAGCAGTTTAGTTCTTCATACATCAGTCAGGATACCCATCGTCGTCATCGTTACTGTAATCAAACCCAAACTTCTTTGGGTCCTGTTGGAACTCAATCTTGTATGCTTCTTTGTCTGCATATACTTCAGACTTCAATGCATCCACGAGTAGTTCTAAGTTCTTTACGATCAGTTTAAGTTTGTCTCGCTCCATAAGAACAGAAGATACTGCATGAATTATACCATAAAAAAAGAGGGGTCGCAACCCCTCTCAATCAATGTTTTTGTAGGAGAAGAATCTCCCCGTAGATCATCCCGATGAAAGCAACACATGCCAAGGATGTTAATCCAACTACTTGTAATGCTCCCATGACGATCACTTGGTATAGGTCTTACCACGATAGCAGAAAGTGCCATGTGGTTCAGACATCTCAACACAACGTGTGTCATACTCAACACCACGATACGTAGTGTGATTAATCTGAGCGTCGTGTAGTGCAGCAGCTTTTTGGATCTGCTTGCGAATGAGATTGAGTGTGTTCATGAGTATGTCCTCTGAAGTTAGGGTGGTTTAGTCCCCGTTCCTTCAGTCGTTTGCGTCCCAATACCACTCACATTCTGGTGCTGATTCCTTTACGGTCTCAACCAACTCAATCTTCAATACATCGTCGATGTATTTGTTTGACTGAATCCTCAACATGATAGCATCAGTTTGCTGGCATGAGAGACTGGTATACAGAAGTAATTCTGGTATCATGGGATGAACGCTCCGTTCCGCGACTTACTTGCGTCCCGCCCGAGAGCGGGATGAACGACTGGTATACATTATACCATACTATGTATGGATAATAAAGTGTAACATTGGATACATTTTATTATCTTTTAATGTGCTCCACAGTGTGGTTAGTTGCTCCCAACTGCACACGGATGATGCTACATGCTATTGGAGCATCGTTAGATCCACAGGTGTAGACATCTACTGCTGCCATACCTTCTTCAGGCCACGTATGAATACTAATGTGACTTTCAGCAAGCATGACAACACCAGTGACCCCCTGAGGATAGAACTTGTGGGTCATCGTGTTGAGCACTGTCATTTTAGCACAGTATGCTGCGTCATGCAAGAGGTTTCTAATTAATTTCTCATCGTTTAACTTGTCTGGGTCACAACCATACAAGTTTAGTAGATAATGATCGCCCATTACATCAACCAAAACTTATCGTTCTTTCCACGGCAACACTTGCGAACTTTAATATCGAAACCGTGGTCCATCAACCATTTACAGTCGTCCCAAGTATCTTGCAGAGATGTGTAGAAGAACACTTCTGAATACTTCTTGGTAGAAATAACAATACCATTCTTATTAATACGACGGAGCACTTTAGGTTGCTCTACTGATGCGAATGGCCAGTATTGAATACAAAAAGTGTTCTGTGTGCTACTAACTCTGCCTGAGATACTCATTTTTTTGGACTCCAAAGTTTAGGATTTGCTCTGCCTTCTGTCTGGGTCATGTTCTGGAAGTCCTGACGATACTTATCATAGTAATCGTCAAAGATGTCTACCTGCTTAGCAGCAGTGACAATATCAAATTTAGTTATACCATCTTGTAGATACTCTACAATGAAGGCGGTGTATGGGAGACTGCGATCTTGTGCAAGAGTTGGATCACAGTCTTCATGAAGAATCTTACAACCTTTGCCCATCAGGAACGCCCTCCCCACTTAATAGCAGGGAATGCTTCCTCTACACAGGCACGGGTGATCTTGTATTTCTTCTGTAGTGCTTTGTCCTTGACCAGGACCAGGAGATGTGCTTCCTCTTCACACAGACCCTCTAGCAGTTGAATGAAGAGGTTCTCACGCTGTGCCTGCTTCAGTCCATTGTTACCACCTTGGAAGAACAGATACAGGCGACGATACTCCTTCTCTAGGACAGCGTGGTCAGTGCCCTTAGGAGCATCGTTAGGGTTGAAGGGGACATCACCCTCAGGGATCATAGAGATGATGCTCTCATCATAGTTTGCAATCAAGATGGAACGCAAAGCATTTGTGTTGTGTTGCTGCAGAAGTTTAACCTTCTGTGCTTTTGTCTTAGCGTTGCTCACTTTTTGGAGCACTTCAGAAATTAACAGTTTCATTTTTTAAAAGGTGTTGAACTACGAAAGAAATATTCTTGCATCAGATCATTCAATTGATGCTGCTGAAAGTATTCCAATGGAACTTGTTTCCCATCAGTATTTAGGGAGTTGAACTCATCAAGAATTTGCTGCTCAATCTCCTCAGGAACGTAATCAAAGTCAATCAATAGACGATTGCGATGATAGTTTGCAAGTTGAGTATCATTCATACAGAAACTAGACGGTTCCATGTCAACCCACTTGGCAAGGTTCTTCTGACTAATCGGACGCTGACGCTCTCCTTTTACAAAACAATCATCGGGTGACAGGAAGTTCGGAATGCCATCCGACTTGTCTCCCTTGATAATATGTTCCTTAATGAATGCATGGGGATTATCATACCCCAAATTCTTCTTTGTAATAGGATTGTATTGATAGACTCCAGGATACTTGTGCAGTTGGATGAAGTCTTTGTCGCCTGATAGGATTAGTATTAGTTCTTTCGGACCTTTGTTTTTACACAGGGTAGAGATAACATCGTCTGCCTCTGCGCCAAGAACTTCTACTACTTTGTATGGAAAGTATGTTTTGATCTCATCTCGGATCTTATTCAAGACCTCAAAGATTGAAGACCAGTCGTGACCAGATCGTTCTCGATCTTTCTTTCTATTTTGTTTGTAGTATGGAAAGACTTGCTTTCTCCAATATTGTTTGGAGTCGTAGGCGAGAACCATCTCGCCATACTTCTCTCCATACTGTCTTTCATATGAGCGTAACGAATTGAGAACCATGTGTCGAACAAGTTTCTCATTCAGTCTGTCGCCCTTCAACTGTGCCATCAGATTACTAATCATAATCTGATTCATGTCAATAATAATCATCCTCCTCCTCGTTTTCTTCGTTGACGAATTTTACAGATAATAGCTCTTCGTTGATCCAGATTCCATCTTCATCATACATCTCAGGATGAGTGAATCCACCTTCTTCTCTCTTCTGAACTAAATTGTAGACCACATCATTGATGTGCCATCCTGCGATGATGCCTACAACCATTGACAAAAAGACGAAGACACCTGAGAAAAAAAGAATGACTGACGTTTGCATCTTGGGGACTGCTCCTTATTTACTAGGAACCTCCCAGGTAAATTCAAACTTGATTTGGAATTTACGCTTCAGGAGGTTGAATGTGTGTTCCATAATTGCACCACGTCTTTCTGGTGCTGGTTTCTCTCTCCTGAGCATGAGCTCTATGCCTTTATTTATTTTGCTTTCCTCATCAAAGTTATTCATTTAGATGAAACTAGTCCTCTCGTGATGAATAGTTTTGCGGTCTCGACCAAACCTCCAACTGGTTCCCCATCAATTATAACATACGGATAGGTCTTTGCGCTAGGGTAGGTGGCATAAAATTCTTCTCGAAGACTGTCTGTATTGACATGCACTTCTTCATATTCAAACTTAGCACGTTGCATAAGTTCTTTAACTTGGGTGCAATACTTGCATCCTGGTTTCGTATAGATTTTAATTACCATGGTTTTTCTTCTTGAAATATACATTGCCTGCAATGATGATTCTATTTACACCAACATCAGTTACTTGTTCTACACCATGCAGTGCCCAACTTGGAAACGCAAACATTCCAGAGGTAGATTGACATGTAGGGTAGAGTTTCTGCCCTCTAGAATTAGTAAAGAAGAATGCTTTCTTCTGTGTTGGCAATGCTTTTAATACGTGAACCCATGATATGAATGCACCACACCCATGGTGATCATGAATGAAATGAGAGTCTGTGTCTGAGTTATACATCTGAACCCAATAAGATTCTCTTAGGTTACCATCCTTAGTTTCATAGTCTAGGTAACCATGGATGCCAACGTCCTTCATCATCTCAGTAACTACCTCACGATAGAAGTCTTTGATGTGGTTGTCAAGTTCTTCATCTAGGATGGGTTGATTCTTATGGAGACCATCGACGTAGGTAGTGAAGTAACTTTCAGAATCATGTTGAGAAACAATCTGCTTCTCAAGTTTTTCTACAAACCCAGGCGGGTGTTCAACTTGCTTCTGCCAAAGGATCATAAAAAAAGAGGGTCGTTAGACCCCCGTATTATATCACCAATAGAGCATTCCTGCAAGCATGATGAGAAAACATATAATTGTGAAGACTAGGAGACCACCTGCTCCTATCCATAACCATGTAGGGATCTTGTCTTCGCCGTTAGGTTCGTGGTGGTGGTCTCCATGGGCAGTCATGGCATCCAGCTCCGCAGCACCCCTTAGAGAGCGTTACCACGGGGCAGAACTTCCTCAGGGAATACGAAGGACTCATGTGGTTGATCCACTGGTGCCATCCAAGCACGTAGACCTTCATTCAATAGGATGTTCTTTGTGTAGAACGTCTCGAACTCAGGATCTTCTGCTGCTCTGATCTCTTGGGATACAAAGTCATAAGCACGAAGGTTGAGAGCAAGACCAATAATACCGATGGAACTTGTCCAAAGACCCATAACAGGAACAAACA
>Ga0163110_10000768_pt1 | contig 15540 bp, 20 predicted proteins | sample CRUFie1St17metaG_FD_108703 | JGI IMG/M metagenome (GOLD analysis project Ga0163110, IMG submission 108703) | Marine microbial communities from the Costa Rica Dome - CRUD Field 142mm St17 metaG | ecosystem: Environmental > Aquatic > Marine > Oceanic > Photic zone | place: Costa Rica: the Eastern...
ATAAGTGCAAGCAGCACCCTTTGTGTTCAAACCTCCCATCTGATACCCGTGTCTGTTGATGATGTTTATCTTTATTTTATCGCTCATCTGTGAGAGAGAAACATTATACCTCGTTTTATTTCCCGTCTACAAACCCCACTTGTGGTGGTTTGTTCGTTGTGACATTCGTCTAGGGAAATAAAACGAGATTAGCACCAGAAGTGTAATGTATTAGGTGCCCTACAGTCGTTGTATGGACACATCTAGTGAACTTCGTAGTCATTTGGAAATAAAGGGAATTTCTCCTACACTCTCTTCCAAATCATGTATGTTTTCGGTAAAATCGTCCCCGACGGGAAAGAATGCTATTTCATTAATGGTAGCGTCCTTCTCCTCTTTGGGACCAAACTTCTAATCTCATACATGTCACTAATGATTAGTCTATAACACTAAAATGGTTAGCAGTCACCCTTTTAGACATTAGTAATTGCATTTACATTTAGTTAAACTTGTTTTCTTGTTATTCTTTTCAGGTTCTACTAAAGTAGGAACTGTGAATTTTGCAATACCTGGACTTGTTTGTTTAATCGATAGTAATCTCATTAACTCAAAGCAAAACATGTTTTGCTCTCTTCAATAAAGCACTAGTCATCGCACAACAAATCTTCGAGGTTCTTGGGGAACCCTTCGATTGGTATGAATAACCTGAAGTGTGTTCTTTTTCCAAAGCACCATGATGGTTTATTTAGAAGTAGTCACCTTCGTTAAGTCTTAGCAAATGCACCTCATGGTGCGATCTTCATAGGCTTTCGCCTCAGTATTTACTCTCTCTAGTGGGAGCGACTATGCGCTTAGTGGGTTTTGCGAAAAGTGTTTCTTGGCAAAGAGGGCTTTGCCTCTCTTTAGCCTGTTGCGACCTTAGTCGCTTTTCGCAAAAGTTCTTTTGTCATATGTGATTAGGTGCAGATCACAAGATCGATTGTAAGCCGCGGCTGGGATCCATTTTACCGTATAGCCACTACTAATTCGGTAAAGAGTAGTAGTGTAGGTGGGTATTGAATTCCCATAATCATGTAGTAGAACTCTTCGAATGTTTTTAGCACCGCGCAGTCCATTGATTCCAAGTATATCTCTTAGTGGTATATCTCGTCGTTGTCGGACAACATCACGAACTTATTCAACACATTTTTCGTTATTGTTGAGGTCAAAAATACTTTTCCTCATCATAATTCAATGTGTAGTTGTCACCTTCCCTGGTCCAGGCGCGGACCAAGTTGGAATGCTAGATCATCTCTGATCTCTTTTTTTTTAGCACACCGCGCGTCAAAGCGCAGTCGCCATGTTAAGTCTCCGATGCGCGTGGTGTGCGCTCGTCATAGGGATTTCTCCCTCGAATTTTAGTAACTCCCTAAGATCATGCCTCATCCCAAGCCTCTATTTCGCCTTGGTTACTCGCATGATGTTCTAATGCTTTTTCTATATCTGACTCATTAGAGCCAACGAAAAGCATGTGATGTATGTCACGCATCATAGAATGCATGGTTTCAATATCCTTTTTCATCATGACCATGTATATACCGTCATATATTGAAAAAATTACTATACATAAAATAAAAGCATAAATTATTGCTTCTTCCATCTAAAGGTTTCTAGAATCATTGATTATCTTCTAGAAATTGGTTTGTTTTATTGATTGCTCTGTTGAATTCAGTAGCACTTTCAAGAACATCGTATAGGGGCGAATATCCGTCGATATGGCTAGTGATTCTGTAAATCCACAAGAATGCTGATGCAGCCTTGTTCATGTCACTAATCGCTTCCCTATCGAGTTCATCTACTCCCTCTCCGTTGATCATTTGAAACTTCTCGAATTCGTCCATTAAGGCATCGAGCATGATTTTGATGATTCCAAAGTTAGGATCTATGTTTTTGGAGTTATCCAACATATCATAGAGATTAACTAAATCATCCCTCAACTCATCGCTATTGGCACAAGCCGTCATAGCGCAAAACAAAAGTCTTTTCGGATCTTCTTTATCCATTTTACTCTCCTAAAATGAGTCGCTTCATTCATCAATCTTTTCTCGAATTTCTTGGGTTAGTTCTAGAACTTTATCTAGACTCTCCGTCATTTCCGCATACTCCTTTTGTAGACGCTTGACATAAACTGCCGCATCAAGGAGTTCTTCTAAAAGATGCTGAAGCCATTCGTGTATATCCAAGTCTCCGCGTTCCATATTAACGCCATACTTGTTCAAGCCTCTCTCGGCTCTTGCTTGAATTTCTTCACAAACTTCGTCTTCGATTTTACTCATCTAAGTGAAGAGAACACATGGCAACCACGCCGGGCCTTGAAAAAAGAAGGGGCACGAACTGCACCGGTTTATTTTGTGTAACTCTTCTAAGAGAACAATCACAACACCACATAGGTGTCGTCGTCTGTTCTTTGGAATTCAAATGCGACATAGATACCATCCTGTTGAATTAGGAAGTCTATAGTGACATATTCATAAATAAACGCTCGATTATATCTATCGTCAATCATGTCATCAACGATTTTTTCGAGTGTAACGAATACAGCATTTGTGTCTATATCCCAATTATTACCATTAGGATCTATAGTCATAAGAATCTCATATAGATAATCTCTAAACCAGTCTAGTTGAACTAGCCTAGAATAATCATCATTACGGTAAAAGTGTCTGTTGATCTGTTTAGTCAATTCCTCCAAAGTTTCAGGCCATCCAAATGCTTCTAGCATTTGCATATTCTGTGAATCTTGTTCTGCAGCATCATCGTCATGCCTAGAGCGCATATCAAGAACTCTTAGAATCAACTCTCTATCTTTTAGAGCGTCGGTTCCATAAACTTTGATAATTCTCTTGTAGGCGGACTCTAGTTCCATTTCTCCAAAGTTCCCATCCAACTCGTCGCCACTTCTAGGCTCGCAAAAGTCGAATTCGGGAATATCATTAAAGAAATCTGCTCCTAGAGTCTGGACTGCTGCCTTAGCGAAACCCTCCAAGAAATGTCCACCGTTTTCACGGGTGTCATATTCTGCAAAAGTTTCCCAAGGAATCAGTTGATCGTCAGGAACGGTGATAGTCACCGTATCATGCACTTCAATTGTATATTCTACCATCTAAAATCCTAAGCATCAAGGGGTTATAAAGAATTCACTTTCTTTTCCCATACTTCTTGCCCTTGTATTTGTCACGCTTACCTAGAAGGTCTTGCGCTTTCATTACAAGAGACTTTTCGGTTCTAGCATAACCGAAAGTGTTCTCGAAATCGGAAATAACAGAATCACTAAACTTAGCGACTTTCTTGCTTTTTCCAATCTTCTTTTTCAGCCACGCAACTTCTTGCGTAGACCATCTTCTTGTCACTCTCTTTTTGCTAGCGGGCTTATTTGCTGCTTTTTTCGCAGCGTTTTCCGCCTTTTGCTCAGGTGTGAGTCGTGGTCTACCTCGACCACGCTTTATAGGAACTTCATCTTTTAACAATGAAGGATTTTCCTTTGCTACTTCTTCAGCAATTTTTTGCTGTGAAGCAAACTCTTCGTCGATATCAAGATTCTTCCCGCCATAATGGGGCTTTCTCTTTGCTACCTTACGAAACTTGTATCCAACAGGGTTAGATTTCTCTTGTTCCTTTTTCTCCATAGCCTTTTGTGCCCCCAAAAGGGCACCAGCCAAAATATTTCCCAACTCGCTGGCTGAGATATCAATATTTAGTGTAATTTTCATTTTACTCACCTAAAAAGGGACATCAGAAGTTAAATCCGATTTTATCCCAATTAACATCATCCAGTATCCACTCTACGAATCCCTCGTAGTAATCATACTGTTCATGTGATAACACTTGAATAATTTCTCCTCTTAGTGTATCTATTGCCGTATCCACGGCACTTGCAAACATTTTTGCTTCGTCGCGTGAAGCATGTTTGTTCAAATCCACAAAAGGACGCATCCAAAAAATTCCTGCTTTTTCAGTCTGCGCTGTATTATTTAGATAAGCGTTCAACTTAGTATTTAGCGAAACTGCTCTTATCACAGAAGCATCACTAATTTCGTCGCCGCTTTCATCTCCAAAGTCATCTCCATTTCTCGATGTTTCAAGATTAGCCCAAAACTCCGACATTTCGGTAGGGTCAATCTCATTTGCACCAAACAAGGCTAGTAGCCTTAGTCGGTGTAATCCAAAATAGTTTATGTTCCAACGGTTCAAGTCCACATCGTAGTCTAAACTACCCGCCAGTTCCCCACTATCAATAGTGGGATGATTTGGCTTTAATGGTTTCCCATCGGAACCAATTTTCACAAATTGGTTACTCATCTAGGTGAAGAGTTCACATGGTTGCCACCCGACACATGCCACAAACGGGACGCTTCGATGTGCCGTATGTTTAGATTATTTGCTTATCTGACCTTCTTTCCAAGGAAGTAGTATACGATAACGCATATTTGTGTAACTCTTCTAAAATCTTCAATCAAGTGGATGCTCGATATCAGGATGAAGCAATACCCATTGGAGTGCTTTGACAACACCCCTTAATGCGGTATAGTTTCTAAGTGCTTCGACATTTTCTTTTTGGGACAATTTGTTCTTATCCCAATGCCTATACCATTGATCTCGTCTAGCAATAGCATCCTCTAACATTAACTGAACTTCTGTCCGGTTTCTTAGAGAACCTGCTAAATCTTCATCGACTCTTTCATCGACTTTGACTAATAATGGTGCGGCAAGTTTAGTTCGTCTTACTCTTCTCATCTAAACACCCATCATGGGCGCAGGAGTTCTTATATTTGAACTCATCTGGAGACCACTTCTCCATCTTCAATTATACCATACCATACCTGCTAAAACTATCTTATGTCCAATAGGACTAAGTTCATAGTCATCTAGCATAACAATCAATTGATTACTAGAGTTTAGTATAACTTTAACATCGTAGTCCATAGGGTGATAGTAGGTTACATGGCAACCGCCATAGTCTATCTTTAGGTCTCGATGTTCAAAAAATTCTTTAGGATTCTTCTGGATTGCTTTTGCAACCAAAAGTATTTTTTCAAATTCATCCATCTAGCGAGAGTTCACATGGTTGCCACCCGACACAAGCCCGCCACGAGCATTGTTGTGCCGTATGATTCGTTGTTTTGTATGTTCATTACGAGCATATTTGTGTAACCCTCTAAAATCACTAAACTAATTGCTCAGTGACAGCATCCAAGCCTACGCCAATATTGGCTAGTTTGTCTGCTAATTCGTTGTAATAGTTTCCTTGGTGCGCTCTAACATGCGTCCACACTAGGTTAAATCCATTTAATTGACTTAGTTCCCATAGTTTTCGCACTTCTGCTACCAATTCTTTATTCTCTTTTGGTTTCCAAGTTCCATTTGCCATTTTACCAGCATACTCGGAATCTCCGTAAATTGTTATATCAAATGTCTCATCTTCATCCATGAAGATTTCTGACATTCTAGCACGCAGTATATACATAGCCCACCAAATTGCGCTTAGTTCTCCTGTGTTGTTAGACCCGACTTCAGCACCTAAATGGTCTAAGTCATCATCGTCTGTAACAACAGGGCCAGCGTAGGCGACTAAAATTTTGCCGCCATCATGGTTTTCTGTTGGGTTTTCAACAACGACCACTCCCCAACCTGCGGGGTTGTCAGCCGAAGCAATATTAACTGGTGCCGAGCCATCGACATATATTCCAATTTTTCTCATCTAAGAAAAGCACACATGGGAACTACCCCTATATTTTTGGTGAAAATATACTTCAAAGGCCCAGAACAGACCTTATTTTTTTGTGTAACTCTTCTAAGTTCACAAGCCTAACTCTTCAATTAGTGCCTGTTTATATTCTTCCGATAATCGACCATCCTTTCCTGGATAGCCGACGCCTGGATAATTGTAATTTCCTCTCTTAACATATGCTAGTTCAACATCTTTTGCAAAACTAAAGTCAGGATGTAATTCTTCCTGGTCGTTGCAAGATTGGCATATGTTTTCGGTATTGAACCAACTCATAGTGAACCAAGATGTATCTTTATCACATCTATCACACTTGCCAGTTGGTAATGGTAATCTTTCTTCCATCTAAATCACTTCACGGTTTGAAGTCGGGGTGATTAGAAAATAGACCGATGCTTCCTTCTTCATCATCATCCATTTCTTCTATTTGCCTCACCATCATAATTACAAACCCACGAGTTTTGTCAGGGGCAATTGTAACCGTTGCAGATAAAAGCATACAAAATCTAGCAATTCCTTCGTTAATGTGGGAAGGAAGTCTAGACAAGTCATCTTGTATCATTTCTTCAAAACTTGAAAGTGTTTTTCTTTCTTGTTTAGAAAACTCCTGATCTATAAAGTCAAGAGTTTTTCTTTGCTGCTCGCCAATAAATCGAGTAGCCTGTGTTTCGTTGCCGGGAAATTCTTCCATAATTTCGGACAACTTTTCTTGTAATTCCTTGTAGGCATAAAGTATTCTTGCCAATATCGGTAATTCGCTCATCTAAAAATCACCCAATAGGTTCATCGGGTTCATACCCAACTATTTCACCTTGCTCGTCTTTTATTAGACTATCTTCTGTGATAATCTTGCACAAGCGTAGTGTTTTACCGTGAACGGTTCCTGGTAATCTTATGATTCTTCTAGGATCAGGAGTGACATCGTAGTCAATCAAAATCCCTGCGTCTTTAATGTCATCAACAATTCGCTGTTTGATATAACGGCTAAAATTTTGCCTACCTTCTGGCATGGCTAAGTCAAAACCGAGTTCTTCTTTTACAGCGTTCATCGCTTCTTTAGCAGACGCTCCTACAGGAACAAGTCCTGTTGAATTTCTTATTTCTTCATCATAGATTATATCCATAGTTCTCCAGTTAGTATCTACTAGGTGGAATCCTTTTCCACCTGAGAATACAATAGTTAGTTCTTCTCTAGGGCTAAAGCGACCATATTCACGATTATCGTGATCGAAACCATCAAGTAGGTCTCCTAGCGTTTTCGCCCCTTCGTTATAATCTGCGTTGCAGTAATCCACATCGAAATACAATTCTTGCCACAAAAAATTGTTGTGATAGGTCTTGAGTTTGTAAGACCAACCCTTTTTGCGGAATTTGTTTTTCCCTCGTTTTCCATGAGGATCTGGACCGATACCCTGCGGATTCATCCAAGCAGCCGTTGTGTAATACACATGCAACGGTGCCAGTCTTCTTAACCACCTTAGAAGGGTTTCTTTGTTGCGGATATTATCTTTGATAATTCTTACAACAACCCTTTCTTGTTTATCGTCCCAAACAAAGAACCGATACTGTCGCCACGCTGGTTTAGTAGGTAGCCACAAATCTTTCTCGCTAATGCTATTGTAATAGTTTCGAATTTTCTTAACTTTTACACGCATTCGCATTTTGTTTAGTTTTCGATAGGTCGGATGATGGCTAGCAGAATCCTTGAAGGCTTTCTGCATCGCTCTCATGACCTGTGCCCCTCCTGTATAGTTAGGACACTCACAATCGTTCACGCCTTTACGGTCGCAAGCGGGGTGGTGAATCTTCGGATAGCGACCCGACATAATCTTGATACATTTCTCCGGATTTCGGATAAATGCTTTCAAGTCTGTATCGTGGTGTTCACAAAGGTCATGTCCTCCGTGAACTTGTATTTTACAACGCTTACCATCGGGCTTTATGCCCTTACATCTAATAGTTTCTGATGTTTCTTGGTAACTCATCTAGGTGAGAGTAAGCCTATTGCGGAAACCAAGGCGTGCGGCCGATTGGAGACTGAATAGGCTCCTTTCGGACTTACGCCCTCTAAATTTGTTTCGCAACCGTGCGAATGCTAAGGTTGCATTCGCAAATTGTGAAAGTCCAATTCGTTAATTGGTTTCCGCAGCCCCAATAGGGGAAAAGGAATATGGAATTAAGACCATACTATGACCAGTCCTGGTCAAGTGATCTTTGATCACGGTAGTATGGGCTTAGTTCCACCCCTAGCGTATGCGACGGGGCTAGCGACAGTTCTCGTCGCAGTATTTCTTTCTCCCCAAGGATCTTCGATCCTGTTATTGGGGGCATCTTCATAGAATTTCTTCTCAATAAACTTCTCTCTAGGTGGAGAGGAAACTTGCGTGCCGTGCGCGATAGACCGAAATTAAATTTTTTTCTGGAAGTAAAATTTCTGCCAAAAGGATGATGACTGTTGAGTCTTTATCTCTTTTTGTAGAACTAGGTCTTCCAAATGAAGTTGTATCTTGGGGTGTAGTGCAACCACAAACACCCGTCCTTCTAAATGTGTAAAAATTTAATTTCTGTTCAACGCGCGTGGTTGGTGTGTTTAACTGACAATCGTCGAGTTAAACGGAATCGCTCTGACTTTATCAAAGTCAGGAAGCGATAGCCAATCTAGCGCACTTAATCACAGAATTTCTTCTCATAATTTACTCTCCTAATTTAGAGTCTCTGCTAATAGCAAAGAAATCGACAAAAAGTGCCGAACCCCTCATTACCACTATTTCCATATCTATTATTGATATATCCCCCTTTACGAGAGCGTATAACAAACATAGTATGCTGGTCGTTTAGTGGGACGACTATAGTTTGATTTAGTCGCCATATTCTTTTCTTATGGTGGAAAAAATGATCCCACCGAAAAGCAATACTGGCTATTTTATACTCATCTGTGGAAGATAACATTAGCCCCTAGCGGCTAGCGTGCCTGTTTAAGGCGTGCTTCTCGAAAAAAGTCTCGACGAAAAACGACGAGTCGAGGCACGCGTTCATAAGTGTGAACGCAAGTTGCTAAATCTCGATTTGTCGAGATTGCGTTAAAGTGCGTATTGCACTAGTTAGCATTCTGCAAAGCAGAACAGCGTGTTTGCGACCACAGTTATGAAGGCGTGTGAAGCCGAGGAGTTGTTTCGCCGAGACTTTTGTGTTCCGGCTAGACGCTCCTTTTAGGGGTATTTCTTCATTGGTAAAATACCTCAGTTGTTTCTCTTCCTAGGTTGAGGGATTAACCTATCTAGCGTGAGTTAGCATACTTCCTATCTTCGAAAGCGTGCCAGCCACATCTAGATCGTCCGTCATTGGATTAATCCTCAGTTTTAGTTTTCTCCCTCTATGAAGAGAGGAATATTACCTCAACAGTCTTAGTTGAACCTAAACCCAGTTATCCATCAGCACGGTCGATTCCGCATCTTCAAGCATTTCTTACTACTAAAAGGCGTATGCCTTGATAGGAGTTAGATTGTCTTCGCTTTGCTGGAAGTCGCGGAACCGCCGTGTGAGTGGATAACTTGGGTCTAGGTTTCTAAGAACTAAACGATGCTAACGATTCCGTGTTTCCGAGGCGTATGCCCGGATACTAAGGGTCGTAGCAAGTTTTGTTCGCCATTCTCCAGCGGCGAACAATAGTATGAACGCTTTAGAACTTGCGTCCACAGAGGTGCCAGATATAGGATGTTACTACGCGAGGCGGATTGCCGCCTAAACTAATAACATTGGCCTGATGACCTTTGATATCTAGTTAGTTTAGCGTGAAGTAAAATCGTAGATCTGGCTCGTTGTGGAGCGCAGGTTCTGATGGCGTTGATGCTGTTGTGAGTTCTTCATTGGGATTTCTCCCTCAGTTATTTTCTCTTCTAAAAGATGCCAAAATGAGGCATCAAAGGATAATACTCTAGTGATATAACTATTCCTTTCGGGTTATATCTTCGAGTATTCTTAAATAAAGCCAAACGAAGAGGCTCAAGTCAATAAGACTCAAGCATCGTTCTCCGATGCGTCGTTGTCCTCACTTGGCATTTCGTCCTCTGGACAGAGGTCGCCATGCAAGTCGGCAAGTGCATTCAGGTCAGCGTAGTAACTTTCGTCACGCGGCTGACGACCGAAGGCTGGAGCGCGTGGGAACTTCTTGAGTCTAACACCCTTCTCACGAAGGCCGCAGGCTCTAGCGTTCACCGAGGCTCTCTGCAATCCGAAATGGTTTGCAACCTCATCTGCGCTTTCAGCACTTTGCCACTTTTGGACAAACTCAGCATCGGGAACGATTTTTCTCTTGGGTTTGGACTGCTCTTGTTGAACGGTTTCTTCCATTTCAAATCCTCCTTTTGTTAAGTAACTCCCCCTTCAAAATAAGGGAAATCTAAGATGCTCATTACGAACTTAATCATTTAGAGACATAAGACCGCGAAGTCTTGTCGAGACCGCATTCTCTTCTCCAATAACTCCGAGTCTTCCCTCGAATTCACTAGAAATGTCTGAAAACGGGTCAAATGAAATATCCACACCACCAACAAGAGAAGATAGGTTATCCAACCTAGCCTTCAAGTCTTGCCGTTCTGTAGATAAGTTATCCAATTTTTCATTGAATACCTTCACTTTGTCTCCATTGAAGTCTTTTGCGATGTTCAAGAGTTTAACTTGATACTCCGCAACTTCAAGCGAAAGGGCATTTTGGATATCGTCTTTGATATACTCAAGTTGCCTTTCATTGTCGATGTAGCCCATAACTCTTAGGTTAGACTTCTGTCGATACCACTTTCGAGGGGCACCGTTTTCGCCATACCAAGTCTCCTGACTTCTAGAGCCAGAAAGAGCATTGTGATTACCGAAATATGTCAATAAATTGGCATAGTTTTCGAGCGTGTCTAGGTGTTCGTTTTCTTCCGTATAGGAAGGAATAAACCAAGCACCTGCACCACTCTTAAATGGTAATCCTCCAAGCGACATGAGGGTTTGCCTCACATCGTTTCTTAGCATTGTTGAATCAACGCTAGAAATAGTGTTAATGAATTCGTCTAGAACCATAGTCTGTAGTCTTGCTAACAACATTGGATCATCAATTACTTGATCTTCCCAATATGTTGTAGTAGTTACACAGCGTCTTAGTGTGTTTAAATCCGGCATTTCTTCATCGGAGTCCCAACATGCTTTGCGGAACTGGTCGATAACCGTGTCTGGATTTACACCTTCAGGAGGGTCAAACGAAATCCTAAACAGATTTTGCACCGCTTTGTGTCTGCGTCCTCTTGAACGCCCACTTAGTTCGATACTTACTGCATATTCGTTTCCCTTCTTTAGGGGCTTCACAATAATTTTTCGCTGCACAACACCGTCCCAACCTTCTAGAGTATCTAGAGTTGGTGCTGGCATATTATGCAGGACATCTTTGGCTCTCGCAAACGCATCCTTGGCTTTTCTAGGCTTAGGCACATACCTTTCGCTTAGTCCAAGTTCCTGCGCTCTTGCTGCATAGGGCTGGTAGCCCATTCGACCCCCGACTATAGAATATAGTGCGAGATGTCCTTTTACTGCAACATTCAGATCGCCTTCAATAACAAAACCTTCTGATGTATTTTCACTCATCTAATGAAAAGCACACATGGGAATCACCCCTTCCATTTGAGAAAAATAGACCCAAAAGGTCACAATGACTCACAATGACCTAATCTTTTTTGTGTAACTCTTCTAAGACTGATTAGTTAAAATCAGTTAAAGCCATTTGCTCAGGAAACTTATCAGGGAATCCATAGAACTCTACTACTAGTAGAGGTAATCCTAGATTCACATTAGTCTCTTGTATCTTAGATAAAGATATTAGAGCAGATAGGGGGTTAGAAAATGTTCTGCTAAACACTGGCTTTGCCGGTTCAGCATATCGTTGGTCGAAACCTTCGATAGTAACATCAGCACCCTCCTTGTAACTGACTCTTGCAAAATTGATAATGCTTTTCTTTTCGCTCATCTAAGTGAGAAGTTCACATGGGGGCAATCCCGCGAGATTTAACTACATGAAAGATTCATTTAGAAACTTGCCTTTTTGTGATTCTCCTCTAAGATTACTATTCCAATTTTGGTATAGTAATGTGGTGCCGGCCTTTAACTGGCCCTTCTCTCCAACTTACTTTTTGTCCATTATCGCCAACGGCGTAGAAACTATGCCAACCATTTAGCATTTCTCTAACTTCCTTTATGACATAAGACCTAGCCGTAAATTTTCTTTCTGGATTAACTTCCGCCCAATTATGGGTTTCTAGCATCTTGCAAAACTTCTTTTTGTTTAGTTTATCGGAGACCTTTACCGTAGTCGCCTTTCGCATCTTACTAATGCGCTTCTTCCAAAGTTCTTTTGCTTGCTTTTCCGTTAGATATTTACTCGTAAGTTCGCTGATCGCTTTATCAGGAACACCTCTCTTTGTTGCTTTAGGTTTAGGAGTTTCTTTGACGACTGGTTTAGCAGTCGGCTCTTTCTCCTTCTTCTGTTCAGCAAAATGAGTTTTCATGTGGACATCCAAGCCCACCTGTGTGTAAAATTCTCTACCGCATCCTTCCCAAGGACACGGGTATTTATCATCACTCATCTAAGTGAAGAGTTCACATGGCTGTCGCCTGACACAAGCCCGCCCAGGGCAATTGTTGTGCCATAAACAGAGCAACAGAATGATTCTGTGACATATTTGTGTAACTCTTCTAAAAAACGAAAGACTACTCGTAAAGTCTATCCAATAAGGATGTATCTTCCGAAGTAATCTTGTCGTCAAAGTCTTCAATTGAGCCAATTCTTCCAAGACTTCCCTCAGATTCGATTAGTTCGCCATTGTCAATGTCGATAACCGTTAGGAAGTCCATTCTATTAAAGTCATATTCAATCCTATAATTGTGTAGGATTTCTAACACAGCCTTTCGTCCTTCATATATGGACTTACTTTGCTGGTCCTCTATACTAAGACTATACACACCTTTGTCAATCTCTTGACTAGTATATTTTCCATTCTTAGGATAGGTAAGTAGACATTTATCAGGTATCGAGCATATCAAGTTAATTCCCTCATTTCTAAAGGTCTCACTCAAGTTATCTCCTGCGACTATGCTAGTATCTTCACGGATTTTGCTAAAAACTAGCGCACCCATTGTGATTGCATCTTCGCTTACCTCATGCCACTTAATCTTCTTTCTTTTAATAGTTGGAACTGTAAAAGGGACGATAGCATTTGGATTAATAATATTATTCACTTCCGCTGTTGTCACATTTTCTTTAGCCCATAACCTCGCTTCTGTTCCACGAAGTTCTTTCATAATTACTTTGTAATTTATTTCACCTTGCTTCCAATTAGCGACAAACATAGCAGGATCAGTTTTAGATCCCTTAGTTGTTTGTCTATTGCTAGTAGATTGTGTAGTTAGTCCTACGAATGGTGTCTGTGTATGATTATTTAAATTGGAACCCACGGAATCTTGATAACTACTAGGCATCAAGGCTGGAGGAACAGACAATAAAAATATCTGTTCTTCAACAACACTTGGATTAGCCTGCATCGCGTTTCTTGCGAATTGTGGCGTAGTTCTTTCATATCTTCCTGATGTTCCTTTAGGTAGTTTCCAAATAGTATTAGTTCTTTTAACCAATACAACATTATTAGAAACTTCCTTAAATTCATACTCTGTTTTCATAACCTTAGCAGCACCTCTAAGATAGTTAGAGGCTTTCAAAGTGTCCCGAAGATTTAGCCCACAGTTGCGGACATACTCGGATCTTTGGTTTTTTCTTTGCTGCCAATTTGTAGTCCTATTTCCAGAACTATCGACCCAATATTGGCGTCGATTATTTTGATAGACCAATGGAGTATTCTTTCTCGTATCTCCTACCCATTGGCTACCGTAACTCAAGGTGACTTCAAGTGCGGAAGGTAATTCCGCCCTAAAATCTTCGATTAATTTAAGTAATCTCATCTAAAATGAGCATAATTGCTCAAACTGCTTCAGTAGAAACTTCTTCGGTTTCTTCTTCTTCAGTAGGTTCCTGAAACTTCAGGAAAAAATTAGCATCGCCCTTCTTCCAATTGGTATGCGGATACAAGTAAATTTTCGCGTCAGGTTTAATGACGATTGTTTTACCTGTGTTATTTTTACCATAATAATATGGTTCCGGCTTACCATCTTTCCCAACACGGCTAGCAGAGAATCTTCTCCACATTCCCGTAATTAGGTTAAAGGGCTGCTTTTTCTGTTTCTTATCTTCTTTTGACATAAAACGCCTCTAAGTAAGTTCAAAAGAATTTGAACCCGCAAAATGAGTTTAATGCTTGCGCTGACCAAGACATAATCCTGGCCTCTCTTAGTGATTTAGCCCAAAATGCTGGGCTATACACGATTACATTATCGTGAAGAATGATATCTCTAAATCTTTTAGCGTGCTGTTTAGCATCTTTTTTACTATAGAATATCTCTACTTTATCGACTTCTTTTACTTTACCATCTTGGTAGAGTTTTGCAATATAGGTCAATGAAATATCCTTTTCCAAAGCCAATTCATATTTAGCAATACCATGTCCTAAGTCCACTTGGAACTTTTTGGGCTTAGTATTCATGAATTGTCTAGGGCTTGTGATAGTCTGGTCTTGTGGGGTAGTTGTCACTAACCTAGGAGCCAAATCTTCTGGTTCCTCGTCAGACAACCCAAGCCTATCTAGCCATTCGCTAATTTCAATCCCTCCGAACTACCGTAGATCTAATGGTTCTACAGAAATTTACTGTATCAACCACCTTTTTGATCTCTGTGTCTTCGTAAGGGCTAGGCATCATTCCGCTAATTTTCATAAGGACATCGTTAGCAATAGTGCCAACAAGTCGCTTATCAAACTCACTCATTTTTCTTAGGAACTTTGGTCTAATAACAAAGTCATTTCTTCTTTGGTCGGCGAATTCGACCTCTCTAAAGAGCCAATTTTCACTGGGTCTTTGATAGTCATCGCCACCGTCAATTCTAGTCATGACTTTGAAAAAGTCATTAACAAACCGTGTTCCAAAAACTGATGTTCGTCTATTATCTCCAGAGTTCACCGCCGTAACGACAGACTCTAGACTTTCTAATATTGATCTCATCTAAGTATGCTCATAGAGCATTGATATCATTTTAGTGAATTGTATAATTCATAATGCTCTTGATCGATTTCGTTTCCTTGTTCGATTTGGTGCATTAGATATGCATTGAACCATTCTAGCGGGTTAGTGCTAGCAACGCTTCTTCCTCTTGCCGAGTTGTAAGCATTGTAAGATTCTCTCCACAGACTTATTAGTTCATTTCCTTCTTCAGGAATTTCAATTGCAGTCGGAGCCTGTTGCTCGACTTTATGAACTTCTTGTTGATTCGGGGCCTGAACAACTGTTCTTGCCGTTAAGTCAAAAACCTGTAAGTCGTTAGTATCGACTTCCGTATTTGTTCCTGAACTTCCCCGAAGCGAGTATTTCGCCATAATGTTTTTTCCAATACGCGATTGATACTCACAAATAACATAAGGATTATGATTAGCATCTATACCAAAGTCCATTCTACCATTAAAAGGGCTATTAAACCCTCTAGCGGCAGACATTATCTTATCGTATAGCGAAGGATAGTTTAGAACTACCTTAGTATAATCTTGTCCTGTGCTTGTATAATTGTTTAAGTCTTTTAGTTGTGCTGCATTTTGCAGTTTAAGTGTCTCGGTTCCTGCGCCATTGACGCCTTCTGCAAGACAACTTTTTTCACCAAAATATAAAAT
>Ga0163110_10000771_pt1 | contig 15514 bp, 8 predicted proteins | sample CRUFie1St17metaG_FD_108703 | JGI IMG/M metagenome (GOLD analysis project Ga0163110, IMG submission 108703) | Marine microbial communities from the Costa Rica Dome - CRUD Field 142mm St17 metaG | ecosystem: Environmental > Aquatic > Marine > Oceanic > Photic zone | place: Costa Rica: the Eastern...
AACAAAAAACCAAAGGAATTGAGCGGTGGTCAAAGACAAAGAGTTGCATTAGGTAGGGCTTTAGTAAGGAGACCCAAAGTTCTCTTAATGGATGAACCACTTTCTAACCTTGATGCTGAACTGAGACACACCATGCGTAAAGAAATTAGGAGATTACATGATGAGCTGGGTACAACTACAATTTACGTTACTCATGACCAAATCGAAGCGATGACGTTAGCAGATAGGGTTGCGATTCTCGACAATGGAATTTTGCAACAACACTGCGCTCCATCAGATGCTTACAATGAACCAGAAAATGAATTTGTGAAAGACTTCCTTTGCAAGCACATTGATGATCTTGTTGAAACCGCAAATTCACTCTTCAAAAGATAAATGGTGATTATATGAAATCTAGCAAATTTACATTTATTGCTATTTTCATTATGCTTACTCCAATTATATCAATCACATCCAATGCCGAAGAAAATTCTCTCGCTAATTATGCTTCTATAGAATTCTATGGAGATGCAACACAAGTCCAAATCATCGGAGAATGGGACTGGTCAAATCCTCTTGACCTAATGAAAAATGGTAACATCTGGAGTATAGATTTGCAAGTTGATGAAGGAATATATTGCTACAAGTTTATTGTCGATGGAGAATATATTTTTGATCCAAATAATCCAGAAAGAGGATATTGTGACAACATAGAAAATTCACTTTTGCGGGTTAGAGATAGCTCTAGACCATCTTTCACTGCTCAATTAAATGATAATAATTTGGAAATATTCTACCACGCTGGAAGCGGTGGATTTGATTTCTCAGGAACTCCAAACGCAATAGAAGGGGCTACATGGAATGAAACTACTAAGTCCTGGAAATATGATATAACAACTCTTTCAGATGGAAAACACTCTCTTCTAATCGAAGGACAGGATTTGAATGGAAATGTGGCCTATGATTTACTTGTGCCATTTTGGACAGGGAATCAATCTGATTTTATTTGGGATGACGCATTGATTTACATGATAATGACAGACAGATTTGTCAATGGCAATTCATCAAATGATGGAGATGTCACTAATGCTGTCCATGGAGCTGACTGGCAAGGAGGGGATTTTGAGGGGGTAACTCAAATGATAGAATCCGGATACTTTGCAGAATTAGGTGTAAATGCGCTATGGCTGACGCCTTTCAATAAAGCAGCAAGCGGCACTGGAGAGGCTGCGGATGGTATTCACGATGTTTCTGCATTCCACGGATATTGGCCTAAAGAAGCCAGAAGCATAGAGCCTCGATTGGGAACAGAAGAGCAACTTCACGAAATGGTAAATGCAGCTCATGATAATGGAATCAGAATAATGATGGATTTCGTAGTAAATCACGTTCATGAACAACATCACTACTACCAAGATAACCCTGAATGGTTCAATTCAGGTTGTATTTGTGGAACTGAAAATTGTGATTGGACTGATTATAGACTTGAATGTCAATTCACATCATATATGCCAGATTTGAATTGGAAAAATAGAAACGCTTCTGAACAATTCATAGAGGATGCTATTTGGTGGATTGAAACATTCGATTTAGATGGAGCAAGAGTAGATGCTGTCAAGCACGTCGATGACCTTGCCGTAAGGAATTTAGTCGCACAAATTAATGAAAGGTTCGAAACGGTTGGAACTGATTATTACCTAAAAGGAGAAACTGCGATGGGTTGGTCTGGACACTCTTTAGAAGCCAATCAGGAGCAATATGGAACCATAAATTCATACATGGGACATGATGGCTTAGATGGTCAAGCAGATTTTGTCTTGTACCATGCTGTCGTGGATAATGTGTTTGTAAGTGGAAATGAAGATTATCAGCACCTAGATTTTTGGACTAATAGAAGTCAAGATCAATATTTACAAGGTTCAATTATGGTTCCATATGTTGGAAGCCATGATGTTCCAAGAATCACAAGTAGGGCAGATAGTGGCACATCCGATGCCTATAACCAATGGCTAGAAAACGGATTACCTGGGCAACCTGGAGACCAATCTGCTTACAATTCAACACTGCAAGCCTATGGGTGGTTATTGACAACTCCTGGTGCACCACTCTTGTATTATGGTGACGAGTATGGAGAATTTGGTGGAGCAGACCCCGATAACCGTCACATGTATAGAGAGCAAACTCAATGGAGTAGTTATGAATCTGAATTATTTGAAAAAATAAGTGAAATAGGAAAAATCAGATTGGAATCTGATGCATTAAGAAGAGGACAATATTCTACCATCCATGCTGAACCAGATCGTCTTGTATATACTATGAAAAGTGAGAACCAAGAAATGAACATAATCCTTAATCGAGGAGGAGAATGGTCTTGGGGAGGTTTCGATGAAGCTTATGATGTTCTTTATGGAGAACCTACCATAAACTCTGATGAGATAATTGTTCCAAAAAATTCAATTTTAATTATTGAAATGAAGTCAACTCACCAAAATGTTTCAACCGAAATATTAGGATGCATGGATATTTTGGCCACAAATTACAATTCAAATGCTACGAATGATGACGGCTCGTGTAATTATGAAACTGATAACTCAAATGCTACAAATGAAAATAATCAGACCCAGACAATATATGGCTGCATGGATATTGATGCAATTAACTTCAATAATGAGGCTACAAATAATGACTCTTCGTGTAAATATAAAGAAAATGAAGAGGCTAACAAAGTCCAATCTTCTGATGAAGATAACTCACTAAGTTATTACATTAGAACTGCACTATTTTTGGGAATTATTGCTGCTGGATTGATTCTTATTTTTATGAATAGGAAAAATTAGGAAAACTTATTGTAGAATTCTAAATAATCTTTAATCATTCTTTTTCCTGTAAAACCAGCAGATGCAACTATGCTTGACTTCATTACTTCAGCCCATTCTTCCAAACCTGATTCCCATTTTGGGATAACTTCATTCTCTAATACATTGTATATGTTGGTGGCATCTCGATGGTCATCCCTGTCATCTTCACCGTTTCCAATAGCCCAACCATTTTCGCCGTGTATACATGCTTCAGGCCACCAACCATCAAGAATTGAACAATTGGGTACTCCGTTCATTGCTGCTTTCATTCCTGATGTACCAGATGCTTCCATAGGGCGTATTGGATTGTTTAACCATATGTCAACTCCACTAGTCATGTCTAAGCCAATTTCCATATCATAATCTTCCAAGAATACAACAGGGATTTCATGTACAATTTCAGATGCCGAATCAAAGATACTTCGAATCAAATCTTTCCCACCCATATCCCTAGGATGTGCTTTTCCAGAAAATACAAATTGGATTTTATTTGAACCAATTTTTCTTAGGCGCTCTAAGTCATGGAAAACTAAATTCGCTCTTTTGTAAGTAGCAAATCTTCTTGCAAAACCAATCGTTAAACGATCTTCAAATAATTCAACACCAGTATCTGATTTTATTCTATCACGAAGATATTTTCTTGATTCCTCTCTAGCATTAACCAATTCATTGGTTGGGATTGTATTTGCTTTAGTCAAGTTTTGTGGATTAGTCTTCCAATCATCGAGAAATGTGTCAAATAATGAAGACATACTCTTGCTAGTCCAAGTCACATGATGTACCCCATTTGTAATTGGTGATATCTTACGATCACCAAACATATTTGCCGCTACTTCTGCATTTAATTTTGATACTGCATTAACCGACGTACTCAATGCTACTGCTAAATGAGACATTGAACATCTATTTCCGTTTTCAGAATCACCCGCATTTTTGACTAAATCCTGAGCGTCACTGGGTAATTTTTCCCTCATTACGTGTCTAACCAAATCCCATTCAAATCTATCATGACCAGCAGGAACAGGTGTGTGAGTAGTGAATAGACTATTTTTTGCTAATTGTTCACGACTCCAACCTCGATGCAATAACTCCAACATCGCAAAAGTGCAATGTCCTTCGTTCAAATGTAATCCATTTAATTCACCTTCCAGATGGTCAAATAAGGTTACTCCTCCAACTCCAAGGACATACTCTTGTCTAATTCTTGTCTGGTCATCGCCTCCGTACAACCTAGTACTCAATGATTTGTGTAACTCGACGTTACTATCTACAAATGTATCCAAAAAGTAGACAGGAACTGTGTGACCCTCTACTCCTATTATTTCGGTTTTCCAGACATTCACTACGATTTCTGAATCATCTAAGTTCAAGTTGAAAGAAATGTCAGTTTTCTCTAAATGGTTATTGGGGTCTAAATCAGGAAATGATTCGGTTTGATTCCCATCCGAATCTAAATGCTGCACGCCATATCCTTCTCTGTACAGCAATGTTACACCTACCAAGGGTATACCTTCATCGGCTGCAGACTTTACATGGTCTCCGGCTAGAACACCTAATCCGCCAGAATATGTTTTCAGTTCTGACCAAAGGCCAATCTCTGCAGTGAAATAGCCAACCAATCCCATGTAACTTTGCGTACTCGAAATAGGTTATGAGGTATACGGATGAAATCTAATTCAAATCATCCCAACTAAATTTCCAAGTCCAGTTCCCCGTTGATTTACCTGGAATATTCATCCTTGAATCAGAACCCAACTCTAAGATATCCTGCAAAGGGATTACAATCATTTGAGTTTGCGATTCTTCAGCTAATCTAATCAGTAGTTGAACTATAGTTTCAGATTCTTTTTTTAATTTAGATAGGTTTGTCTTTATTTCTTGATTTGCATCTTTCCACCATCCATTTGTGGTATCATTATCGTGGGTTGCAATATAAACTACCTGGTCTTCTGAGATATTTGTTGGATTGTTAGGATTCTGTTCCAAATCTCCATCAAAGCCAAATTGCAAGACTATCATTCCTGGTAAGTTATTTCTCTTTCGAAGTTCGGTAACTTCTGTTGGAATTATTCCCAAATCTTCAGCAATTATTTTTGAAGGATGAGGTGCGCAAGCAACTATTTGCTTGAGAAGGTCATCCCCTGGCCCATCTTGCCAATGTCCATTCCTGGCATCTTCATCGCCGACAGGAACAGCCCAAGAAGAGTGAATCCCTCTGAAATGATCTATTCTAACATAATCAAATAGTCTAAACGCCCTACCTATACGCTCTTTCCACCAACGCCAATTGTCTGCTTTATGAGCAGCCCAATTGTACAAAACTGTCCCCCATTTTTGTCCCGTTTCACTAAAATAATCCGGAGGAACGCCTGAAACAAATTCAGGATTACCGTTTCCGTCTAGTAAAAATAAATCACGGTGAGCCCATACATCTGCTGAGTCATGGGCTATGAATATTGGAATATCCCCGAATAATTCAACACCTGCATTTTTTGCATCCGTTCTGATTATGTTCCAAGTATTTTGAAAAATCTTTTGTTGGCGGATAAATCTAGTTGCTTTTTCATCCCATTTACTAAGTTCAACAGGGTCTCTATCCCTCAGTTTTTCTGGCCATTCAAACCATGGAGCACCATTATATTCTTCCTTTATTGCTGAATAATAAGCCCAGTCATTTAACCAAAAACCCTCATTTTCAATATCTCCTTCCGATTCATCGAAAGAAATTTTATCCCAACCTGCGAATGCTGAGGTTGAGGAATATGGTGAATTGTATTGATCTGGAGGATTGATTGGCAACATTTGCCATACTGAATAGCCATTTTTAGACATCCACTCTATAAATTTCAAACTGTTATTTCGGTCTATTTTTGGCATGGAGGTAATATGGCACAAGACGCATTTCTTACGCTCCATAATTAATTACTAATGGAGAAAGTCTTTGAAATTATCACTTCTCCGGTATGATATGAAGAAGAAGGGGCTGTTTATTTGCACCATTTTTCTGTGCTCGCTTTTCACACCATTATCTACAGCAATAACTCCTTCCGATATTGCAATTGATGGTTCATTGGACGAATGGCCAAGTGATACTTTAATGCAAACCGATACTAATCAGGTAAATCTTCATCTAAATTGGAATTCAACCCACGTTTTCTTCGCTTGGGAAGGGACTGATTGGAAATCTACAACAGAAGGAGCGGATCTATTCATATATCTCAATACTTCATCAGAAGGTTCAGTTTTGTCAAAGAGTTGGGGATTCGCACATACATTGCCATTTGAAGCAAACCATGGTTTTGTTTTAGAAGATGAAACTTACTTCCGACATATTTCCTACAACGGAATATCTTGGATTGAGGAAGATACGGTTATTGAGATATATACTGGATGGGAATCGAATCAAATCACTGAAATTTCAATACCTTGGGCTGCTTTAGGAAATCCAACTTCATTCGATTTCATTGCTTATGCACAATGGCAAGATCAAGGTAATGTTTGGACGTCATTCCCGACTCAAAATCCCGCTAGTAACAATGGAGCTGAAACATTCACTCATGCATGGCACATCGAGAATGTTAGCAATGCTACAGCACCTAACCAATCTCCAATAATTCAACCTAGTATGACAGGAAAAGTATCCGATGCGTTGAATTTAGCAATTGTATTCCACCAACATCAGCCATACTACAAAAATAAACTCACAGGAATGTATGAGATGCCTTGGGTTAGAGTTCATGCTATGACTGAATATGTTGACTCACCTGGCATATTAGGAGATACTAACACAAAAGTAACCTACAACCTCGTTCCATCATTTATTGAACAGTTAGTTGATTACCACGAAGAAGAAACTCTTGATGTTCACACAGACATAGCAAAACGATCATGGACAGAGGGCGCTTATCCTAATGCAACAGATTTAGAATTGCACACAATGCAATTCCAATCTTTCTGGAATAGTGGATGGATCTACAACGTATCTCAAGATGATGCAAAATTAAACTGGCTATATCCATCCAGTTCAAAATACAAGGAATTGTATGATGCAACATTGCATAATCTAAAACCAGATACGATAATGGATGATGATTTGCTTCCCCCTCAAGATTTCCTCGATTTGCAGGTGCTTTGGTACCTATACCAGTTTTCCCCAGATTATGTCTTAGGGGAATATAATCTAAGTCACAGAGACCAAGGTTTAATCGATCTTTTCATGCAGAATGGAAATTATGATTTACAAGATTTACAATACGTACTGGATGCACAACATGATCACATGGGTAATGTCTTGCCAATGTATAGTGAGTTAGCGCACAATGGACAAATTGAACTTACAACTACCCCTTACTATCACCCAATTATGCCACTGCTAATGATGGATGGCTGGACTATGGAAGATGGAATTAGAGTCAACAAGGATGCTTGGCCTGAAGATGTACAGAAACATCTTACCACAGGAATGGATTTGTTCGAGGACGAATTAGGATTTAGGCCAACTGGAATGTGGCCTAGTGAAGAAGCAGTTTCACCAGAAATGGTCGAACCTGTAAGTGATGTTGGGATTGAGTGGATGGTAACAGATGAAGAAATTTTGAAACAATCAACAGATACTTCAGGAGAACTTATTGATGTTGAAGATATCACTAATCTTGCAACTCCTTGGACTGTGACTGGTTCTGAAGGTGGAGATGTTGCTGTAATATTCAGAGATAGAGTGATTTCTGACAGAATAGCATTCCAGTACGGAACAATGACACCAGAAGCTGCGGTTTCAGATTTCATATCATATCTAGACAACGTTCGCCAGGATTTATTGGACGCAGGTGAGGATCCTTCAGAGCACCTTCTTACTGTTGCCTTGGATGGCGAAAATTGGATGTTTATGTCTGAGTTCCAATACCAAGATAACGCAAGGCCATTCATGGCAGAGTGGTACAGCAGACTTTCAACTCACCCAACAATCGTTACAACAACCCCATCAGAATTCCTTTCTAAGGGCACAGATCTGCCACAAATAGAAACCATAGGTACTGGATCATGGATAGATGGTACTCTACGAACATGGGCAGGGGAAGAAGAAGAGAGTTTAGCATGGCAAAGACTTGTTGAAGCCCGCCAACAATTAGTCGCTTTTGAGTCGGAAAATCCAGATGACCCAGGATTAGATGCTGCATGGGAGTCACTATACATCGCAGAAGGAAGTGACTGGTATTGGTGGTATGGTCTTGACCAAGATAGTGGTTATGACGAAAACTGGGATGTTTTATTCAAGGTTCACCTCTCCAATATTTATCGTGCTGTTAACCTAGAATTGCCACCATATTTGCAAGAATTATGGACAAATCCTGCAATAGCAAACCCTGCTGCTACTGGAATTATTGAGCCAATGATAGACGGTGTCGCATTACCGGGTGAATGGGATGGGGCAGCGCGATACGATGCTCCTGTATCAGGAGATGATTTTGATATTGAACAGTTTTTCATTGGTTATGATGCTTCAAAAGTATTCTTACGAGTCGATGCAAATACCCCGTCTGATTTTGAAACAAGTTCACCACAAGGTAAAAATCCTGATCTAGCCATATATTTCATGCAACCTAATGCCGTGAATTTCAATGAAGCGGAAACAAACTTCAGAACTTATTATGGAAACCAAATCCTCGGATTCCCTGCCAAGTATATGGTTGCATTTGATTTCGATTCTCTAAGAGAAGATGGAAGAGCCAAGTGGAACCTATTTACTGCTAAAGGCAAATCTGGCGACCAAGAACAATGGGTTTTGTCTGGAAGTTCATCGCTAGGTTCTTGTGCAGCAAAAGATGTTTACGAATTTTCAATTCCATGGTCTGAAATTGGCTTGGCTCCTCGATATTCAACTAGAGTCAAGGTTGTTTCTTCTTGGGCTGAGTCATTGTCCTACGGAGACGGAGAAGATAAGGAAATTGCACCTCCCGCTCCATCTGAGTTAGTACTTCCTGACTTAGAGGAATGGGTCACATTATTAGAATTAGAAGACACTATTGGAGACGAAACTGGAGATGGAGATTATATCTATCCGTTATCAAGTGATTTCGCAACACCAAACGATGGAGGACTTTGGGATGCGCAAAAGCTAACAATTCGTCAGAGTGCATGGAACGCCCAATTTATTATTGAAATGGGGGAAATGACTGATATTTGGAGTCTGAGTAACGGATTCAGCCACCAAATTGTTCAGATTTATGTTGACCAAGGTGAAACCAGTTACGGAAATACAGAGATGTTAGATGGTGCTAATGCAGAAATACATTCTGATTGGGCATGGGAAGTAGCGATAAGCGGCACTGGAGAACCTGGAGCAGTGAAATCTGTTCAAGCAATAACTGGTAGTACTTCTTCTAGAGGAGTTGATGTTTCAGGAGATTCTGATTCAAACACAATAACATTCACAGTAAGTAAGGACGTCATTGGAAATGAAATCCCCAATTATCGATATATCATTGTTATTGGAAGCCAAGATGGATTTGGAACTGGAAAATGGAGAGATGTAGATGAGACTCCATCAACATGGACACTAGGAGGAGGTTCTGATCCATCGGTTATAGACGGTATCGATTATGATCCAAATATAATCGACATTATACTCAAAGAAGATACTCAACAAACCATGTTGTCTTCATACGATGTTGATGGACAGATATATGCTCAACTAACTGGTTTCGAGATACCTGACGTATCTCAGCAAATATACGGAACCAAATTTATTAGTAGTACTTCCAATTCTGCTTTGATTGAATGGTCAACTACAAAACCAGGTAATGGCACTGTTATTTGCGATATTACAAATGGAACTGAGAACGTAGTTGAAATACCATGGGAAAGTGAATCTCTAACGAATACCCTATCTGTCACAAGTCTTGTGACTGCAACAGAATATGGATGCACAATATCTGTTGGAGACATACAATCTGAAGTATTAATTTTCCAAACCTCAAATGAAGTTGACACCACTGCTCCTGATTTGTTGAACCTGAATGTCGAGGTTTTGGAGGACGGTAGAGCCAGAATAAGTTGGTATACATCAGAAAGTTCTACCGAACAAATTTACTTGGATAATCAATTGATTCATAATGACGAATTTGCTACGAAGAAAAATCACGAATTCATCACTCAAGTACTTCCTATTGGAGAGTGGGATATTGAAGTCAGGAGTTCAGATTCATCAGGTAATGAAAACACATCAACAGCCTCATTTATTGTTGATGTCGAAGGAGAAAATCCTTTGGAACTTGATGACAATCGACAAAATGACAAGGAAGAAGACACAGAGGAAACCTCTAGTTTAGCCTCCTCTGATGTTATTCAAATTGGAATTCTTGTAACAGTTCTTGTACTACTAGTCGCTTTAATTCGGGTTAGAAAGAATGATGATTATGATGATAAGTGGTCGTAATCATAACCAGTTAGGGAAACCTTCAGCAGAGTTTTCCAAACACCAAGCTAGCAATTCTGGATTTGCTTCTAATGGATGAGTGTGAGGCCAGCAAGGAAGACATGATACACTGGCAAATCCTTTGAGGTCTGCATCAACATCTCCTCTGTGAACGACATCTGTATCAATACGTGCCGCTCCTAATTTGAATGTAGAAGTGTCTTCGACAAATGAAATGGCGCTTCGATACCATCTCATACCTAGTCGCGTGGTCAAGAATTCTCCATTCCATGAAACTGGAACATTCAAATTTAAGAAAATCTCACCATTAGAAAAACAATTTCTCAGAGCCGCTATTGGATCATCTTTCCAACCATAGATTGGTGAATTTGGCCAATCAGACAAATGTGGTGCTGAGGCATCGATATGAGGTCTATTGAGATTATTTGGCTTCGAAGGTAAAATCTTCATAACTCTTTCAATTAATTGTACTGTAGCATCTAAAGAAACCTCCATTCCCTCTGGATCAAATGAAGACCATGACGAGGCTATGGCAGGCATACCATACATTCCTGCTTCTCTTGCAGCAGCCATTGTACCACTATGATATGCATCTTGGCTTAGATTCGGTCCTAAATTTATACCACTTGCTAATAATTTTGGAATTACACCCGGATGAAACTTTGCCAAACCCCCATCAAGGGCAGCAATAACGCAATCACAAGGAGTACCACCAATTGAATATTGGAATACATTTTCTCTGTCGTCAGGCACTGCTTCAATGGAAATTGGCTTACCCAATGTAATTTTCATACTGACAGCTGAATTATTCTCTTTCGGTGCAAACACAATTACTCCAAATCCCTTAGCGTGTAGTTCCGAAACCAAATTCTGTAAACTAACTGCTTCTATTCCATCATCATTCGTCAGAATTATCCAATCCAACTAAATCACCACCTTTTATCACCATCATAATTCCAGAAATCAGTATCATTCCACCTATCCAAGTCCATTTTTGAGGAACACTTCCATCAAACAATAACCAACCGATAAATGCGCCAATTATTGGCTCTAATGTAACAGCAAAAGAAATTGTCAGTGGTTGCAACCATCGTAAACACGCATTTAATCCTGTGTGACCAACAATGCCTGCTAGGAAAGCCAAAAGCAAGAACCAACCAAGTAAATCTGATGTTACCCATCCGGTTGCAGAAGTATTTTCACCAAATGAAACAGAAAAAGGAATTAGAATAATTGCAGCAATAAGAGTTACTGGCACTGCATAAACGAATACTGGCATCCATTCTCGTAATATTCGTCCTGCAACAATATATCCCACTACTGTAACCGCTCCCGTAAAAGCAAGTAAGTCGCCATAGATCGTTACTTCACCATCTGACTTTGCGTCGAGAAGAGTTAATCCAGCACCTAGTAATCCGACCATTGCGCCGTATATTTCCAATTTTCTGGGCGGTCTAACAAATATCGCAATTCCTATGACGATGATTATTGGATGACTTGTAACAAACAAAAGTGAGTGAGCCAATGAAGTATGGTCCAGAGAGGTAACCCACGTCCCGAAATGAGCCGCAAGAGCAACTCCTGACCCAATTATAATGAGTACTGTTCGTCTTTCAAACATTCTTGTTCTGCTCTGAGTGTCCATTTCATTGTACTGCCATATCGCAAATGGTGCGAGCATTAGAACTGTAATCTGAAGTCTCCATGATGCACGCATCAATGGTGGAATATCATTCACATGTTGTAAGATAGCTCCTGCAAAAGATACACCAAGCACTCCTGCAACTAATAGTCCCCACACTAAAGGTGGAGTCCGAGACATCAAATCACGCCTCGACTAATTCCGCATCCTCTGCTTTAGGTTGTCCTAGAACACCTGCTCTCTTGAACAGAGCATAAATTCCCCAACCTGCCAGTACGTTAAGTAAAACAAATCCACCAAGTCTCATGATGTGCCATTCAATACTAGTTCTGAAATCATCAGCCCAAAGTGAATCAATAAACGACAGAATGCTGCTTTCTGTTCCAAAGAATGCTTCACCAGTCAATAAACCAGCCGCAACCATGAATGTTCCAAGCAAAATCAAAGCTCGTTGCTTTTCTGCGACAACAGCACCTTCTTTTTCCTTAATTGCATCAATTCTTGGTTTTAATTTCTTATCTTCCCACTTGTCTCTTGCAACACCACCTATCAACATAGGTAATGTGTGAGGTACATCCAAGTACATTCCAAGACCGAATGAAGTACCCATACCTGTCGCCCACTCAACGAATACTCCTAGCATGAAACCAAGCAGAAGTAGCCAAAGGTCTCCTTGACCTTCAGCAAAGATAACTGAAAATGTTGCGAAAGCATTTGCTTGAGGTGCAATTAGATCGATTCTTCCTGCTGCTAATTCATTAGCAAGGAAGATTGCTACCCCAGCACCGATTACTGCACCAGGAACAACACCCATGATGTTACCTTTGGAGATGTGATAGGGTCTGTTACCAATGTACAAACTGTTCTTGTAGTCACCGATTACAGTACCTGACATTGAAATCGCTGAACCGAATACAGTAGTTCCCACTAAACCTAACAAAACCGCTTCTTGTGTTGATAGTCCCAATGCATCTTCAAAATTCAAAAAGACTGCGAATAACATTAGCAGAACGATGAATGATGTACCTGAAACAGGTTCAATACCAGTTTCTCCCATTACTCTTACAGCGATTGCACCCAGCAAGAATGTCGTCATTAGTAGAATTACAGAGAAGACAATGCTAGCTATTATTGGGAAATCTCCCAACATAAATATAACAATCATTGCAAAGAATGTGAGCATCATGAAAATCGGAATGTGAGATAATGGCCACTCATACCACCCTTTACCAGGCATGTACTCTTTACCGCCATCACCCTTGAATGCTCGTGCAATGTCTGCGAAAATATTCGCAAATGTCTTCCACATTTTTAGTAATCCAAATATTCCTCCGCCAACAATTGCTCCAATAGCGATGAATCTAACTGCTTTCATAAATGCGTATATTTGAACTGGACCTGTAGCATCTGCTCCACCTAGGGCACCTGGTAAATCCTGTAATGGAATAATCGCATCTTTTGTACCCTCATATATTGGGAAGTTCAGTCCGACTGCAAGAGGTACTAGGAAGAACCAACCGACTATCGTACCAAGGTTAACCAAAAACGCGACTCGGGTTTTCATAAACCAGCCAATGGCAAACATGGAAGGTGTTAGTGCGACACCAATGTAAGTGTACATAAACGGATTATACCAAGTATCTGGATTGTAATGTGCAGGCCCTGCTGCAGATCCACCTATGACTTCACCAGGTTGGTGTATCTTTGCATGGGAATAGAATGAAGCCAAACCAAAAGTGTCTCCACTGAGTAATTCTGCAACGTAATCCGTAAGTGCTTGTGTTTTTCCTTTCGCGTAAACCAAAGGATATTCGATAATGAATAGAGCAATCATCGTAATACCTGTCCAAACTCCGATAGTTTTCAGAGAATCACGGGCGTGTTCTACTGCACCAGTGCTAACATCACTTGCTATGTCCAGCATTTTCAATGTGGCTTCAAAACCTGGCAAAGGCAATGGATCTTCAACTAGCCAAACTCGTCTAAATATAATGAAATACATTACACCAAGGAAACCTGCGAACATTGATGCTACTATGCCAACGAATGCCAATCTGAGAGTTTCACCTTCTCCTAAAACAATCAGGGGTCCGTCTGATAACCAATAATCGGGGTTTGCAGCAAGTAAAAATATTGCAGGGAATGTGAAAATGAAACCTGTGGAAGCATGTGTTGCTCCTGTTGTAGCAGAAGTGGCAATATTAACTTCAGATGGCGACCATTTCAGTGCCATACCCAATACATATGCGATATACCATGCAGCAGAAATAGCCAATCCTAATTTAAGTCCGATATATGCAGTAACTCCTGAAAATATTGCACCGATTCCAATACCAATCATTACCTTTTTTGTATCCCAGTGTGAAACTTCGAATGCTTCTTCAAGATTCTTTTCTTCAAGATATTGTTCAAGTACACCAGTGTTCAGATTGTTGTACATCTCGTCATCTAGCCAAGTAAGTTTACCTTTTTCTATGGCCTTCAAACCTTCGGGCGTAACTGGTTGCCTGTATGCAGATTTCTTAACACCCATGAAATCACCAAAAGTAATCTATTATCAATGGTCTCTAATGATTTTGTATAATCCGAGAGCTTCCATCCACATTATTTCTTTTCCGGCTTCGATATCCATTCCATCTTCTTGCGGAAGAATCATCATTGAATGATCACGCATATTCATTGCATGAACTTCAGCGCCCTCAATATGAGTTACCATTGCAGTTCCTTTTTCGATAAGTGGAACATTTATTGAATCTGTAACGCTCCCAACATGAGAGATTTTTTGTCCTGTGAAGATATCTACCAATTCTAATCTTGCTTTTGCAGAACCATGCTTTCCAGGTTTGGATTTTGAGATAGAATTGATCTTGTATGCTTTATCATCTACGCAACAATATCTTCCTTCCTTTAATGTCCTAATTTCCACACGAGTTGTACCTGGCATGCCTCTCCCTATTCACTAGGCTGTAGTCTTGGCTTATGACCGTTGTCATCAATTATCATAACGAATATTAAAACCGGTTGTAATTATTTGAGGCTAGTCTTTCCAAATTCGGAATCCGCCTTCATCTGAATACCAATGCCTTCCTTGTGTATCCTTGTACCAGTTCACACCGTTTTCGTCATTATCCAACCATTCGCCATCTGGCAAATCCTCCCAGGAGGAGACAAAATCGCTATCTTGATGAATTTCTATAGAATCAATGACTTCTTGTTCTATATTTTTCGAACTCGGTTTTCTTTTACCCTTCTTTTTGCTTTTTGGCTGCTTTTTCATTAGAACTGCAATCGAACCAAACAATATCATTATTATTCCCGTAGCAGCTATACCAATGATCAGCCCAATATTTGATTCACCTTCACCAGAACTAGATGTGGAGTCTTCATTTTTATCATTCGGATTTTGTTCTGCTGTAAGACAACCTTGAGTGTCATCGTAGATAAAATTCGAATATTCTTCAGGACATCTGTCGGGCTGAGTTGCACCATTTACGAATTCACCCAAGGTTCGGGTACTATTCCATTCAGGATTATCCCAGTTATCACCAAAACCATCACCATCACTATCGTTCCACTGTGTTGGGTCAGCATCATTGAAAT
>Ga0163110_10000772_pt1 | contig 15512 bp, 18 predicted proteins | sample CRUFie1St17metaG_FD_108703 | JGI IMG/M metagenome (GOLD analysis project Ga0163110, IMG submission 108703) | Marine microbial communities from the Costa Rica Dome - CRUD Field 142mm St17 metaG | ecosystem: Environmental > Aquatic > Marine > Oceanic > Photic zone | place: Costa Rica: the Eastern...
GCGGCCCAGGAAGGCACTGAGCAAAATGGGCGCCACAAACATCAAGAGCACCACATCCTTGAGGAAACTCTGGTACGCCGTCAACGGGATGGCATTGCCAAAGCACCCGCACTCGAGCACGCATTGGTTGGCAATTTCCACCACCGCGCCTGAGGCGTCCACGATTTGCTTGGTGCCATAAGGGTCGCAGGTCGCCGTGTACCACGTCAACCACGTGAAGAAGACCATCATGACGGTCGTCAACACAGCGGTCAGGCGAGGCAACGCGCCCACGAGGATGGCAATGCCGAGCAGAATTTCTGCAATGCACACAAACACGGCCAACTCCAAGCCCCATGGCGCAAGGAATTCGAGGTTCATTGCGCCCGGTTCGAAGTATTCTTCAAGCTTGTACATGAAGCCCAGGGCATCGTTCGACTTGATCAATCCCGAGACCACAAACAGCGCCCCCACGAGCATCCGCGAGAGCCAAGTCAATCCGTCAAGCGCCTTCAACATATCCTCAATCTTTGGTTTAATTTGAACCTTGTTCTGAACTTAAAATCAATGCGAAGAGTGCATAATTAGCCATATCCATGTAGTTGGCCTCCACCCCCTCACTCGCGACGGTCTTCCCGTCGTTGTTTTCGATTTGCTTGACCCGCAGCACCTTCATCAAGATGAGGTCCGTGAGGGACGAAATGCGCATGTCGCGCCACGCCTCGCCGTAGTCGTGGTTCTTCTTTTGCATGAGCGCCCGGGTCTCGTCTTTGGACGCATCGTACAGCCGGTTGGCTTCCTCCGCAGCGAGTTCCATCGGGGCATCTTCTGGCAAACGGCATTGCACCATGGCCATGAAGCAATAGTTCACAATGCCGATGAATTCCGACTCCACCCCTTCATCCACCTTCGACTCGCCCACGTGCTGGATGGTGCGGATTCGGTTGGCCTTGATGAAGATTTGGTCTGTGAGCGACGACGGACGCAAAATGCGCCATGCCGTGCCATAATCCAGGGTCTTTCGCTTGAACAAATCCTCACAAGTTGCGAGGCAAGCGTCGTATTGGGCGAGGGTGTCCATGCTAACTTGCGGCAAGTTACAATGCAGGTCTTGTCCCCTTCGATTTCTGTCCGCGGTTCCTTGAGGAGTTTTCACCAAACTTGGGTGATGGGCATCCTCAACCTCACCCCCGATTCGTTTCACGACGGCGGGGCGTGGAATGACACGGGGCGCGCGGTCGCCCAAGCCGAGCGGATGCTGCACGAAGGGGCCGACGTGCTGGACCTCGGGGCCCAGTCGACCCGGCCCGGCGCCGAACAGGTCGGCGCGGACGAGGAATGGACGCGCCTCTCCCCCGTCCTCATCGCCCTCCGAAATGCCCACCCCGATGCCTTGCTGAGCATCGACACCTTTCACGCTTCGGTGGCCCGCCGGGCGCTGGATGCCGGCGCCGACCTGATCAACGACGTCTCGGGCGGCGACGCCGACCCCGAGATGTGGAAGGTTGTGGCGGACGCCCGCGCGCCTTACGTCATGATGCACATGCAGGGCACCCCCGCCACCATGCAGGCCAACCCGACCTACACCGACGTGGTCAGCGACGTGTACCAGAATCTTCAAACCAAGCTCTTCCGCGCCTACGACGCAGGCGTCACAGATGTGATTGCCGATGTGGGCTTTGGGTTTGGCAAGACGGTCGCGCACAACTACGCCCTGCTGGACGCCCTCCCGGAATTCCATGCGCTGCAATGCCCCGTGCTGGTGGGCGTCAGTCGAAAGTCCATGATTCAAAAAGTTCTCGATGTCCAGAGCGCAGACGCGCTCAATGGCAGCACCACCCTTCACGCCTGGGCGGTCGACCGAGGCGCCCACATCCTGCGCGTCCACGACGTGGCGGAAGCCGCGGAAGTGGTCAAGCTTCACAAAGCATTGAGAGAATCCCGAACTTCGCACCCATGACCTTTGGATTGCTGGCATTCGAGCTGTGGGAAGCCATCGCCCCCTTTGTAAAGATGGGCGTGCAGGCGCTGGACCTGGTGTTGGTCGCGCTGATTGTTTATTGGCTTTACCGCCTGACCAAGGGCACCTCAGCCATCCCTGTTTTCTTGGGCCTGCTTGCCATCTACATCATCTGGCAGGTGGTGACCCTGGTGGGCATGAACTTCATGAGCGAAATCCTCGGTCAATTCATTGCCGTGGGGATTTTGGCCATCATCATCGTGTTCCAGCAAGAACTGAGGCAATTCCTGTTTTCCATCGGGGATCGGGCCTCGTTCAAGGAACCGCCCGAGTGGCTGATTCGCTTCTTGCCCCAAAAGACGCAAGAAGCCCGTTCCGCGTTTCCCGTCGAGGAGATCGTGCGGGCCCTGGAGCGACTCGCTTCGCGGAAAGAAGGCGCTTTGATCATTGTGCAGCGTCAATCTGACCTCACCCACCACATCCAGAGCTCGACCAAGCTTGTTGCGGACATTTATGCACCGCTCATCGAGGCCATTTTCCACAAGGAATGCAGCATGCACGACGGCGGCCTTTACATCGCCGTGGGCCGCATTCGCGGCGTTCGCTGTGTGCTCCCTGTGAGCCAAAGCCACCACCTCCCCGTCGAATTGGGCATGCGTCACCGGGCTGCGCTCGGATTGTCTGAGGTAACCGACGCGTTGATTTGGATTGTGAGTGAGGAAACCGGCACCATCAGCCTCGCCCACGAAGGCGAATTGCGTCGCGCTTTGCACCCCAACGACTGCCGGGAAATCATGCACGAGTTGATGAACGCCCGGGGCTGATGCCAAAAGAGTTACGCCTTGATTCTAGATAATTACTAAACCTCAAGGGAAATACTCCAACGTCCCAACGACTTCGCGGATTCAAATGTCGAGCACCCCCCGGAGAAACGCACACACAAAAATCAAACAAAAAGCAGGCCAGCATATCATCACCCAAGCCATTTCAGCCAAGGTCAATTTGTATTTGGGGTCGATGCTGACTAACAGATAGTCGAACAGGAAAGTCAGCGTCCATCCAGACAACAAGTAAAGCGCAATACTGGATTGAAGAGTCATGCCTCCTCAACGGAAATGAACACGATTTTGTTGCGACGGCATGCTCACAACTGTTGTGAGCTCCTACTCTGCAAACAGAACAGGATGCCATGCTTTCAGCATATCTCGTATCGCAGAAGGCGAGTAGTAGTGAACCATCTGTTTGTTAACTGCATAACCCCGTCCAGGGTCGATTTCCGGATAGTCATCAAACAATAAGTTCCTCCTGGCAACGACGCTTTCCCCTTTGTGTTTGAGGAAAGTATCTATCGAGGTTACAACACGATCATCAGAATCTACACCGTGCCCGAGGACAACCCACCTGTCAGTGCCATATCTGCCTTTGGGATTTACGGGGAACGTCAGTTTGTCTTAGAGGCTTCGAGCAGCCAGGCGCGGTCTTCCAAGCAGGCCTGGAACACCTCCAACTTCATCTCTTCGGTGAACTCTATTTCGTCGTCCTCCAAATCGAAGTCTTGAGCTTGGGCCGTTTCCCCTTCAATCAACAGAAAGGTCGTCTTGATTGAGCGCAACACCTGCCCATCATCGCCGAGAACCACGAGAAGTCCCGCAATCAAATCTTCGGTGTAGACCAATTCCTCACCACGCCGTGTTTCAACCAAGCGCTCAGCTTTTTGGACCAAAAACTCACAATCTCTCGAATCCGTTGACAAGTCAACGCTCAGGATTTCATTCACTGCCATTGGTCCATTCAATTTTAAAACAAAAAAACCACCATCTATCCAGATTTAAAAACTGACACCGACGCTCAATTTTCCCTATACCAGTCATCGTATTGACTCCCATAGTCCTCATCGAGAAAATCCTGGACTAGGTGGGGCACTTTCTCTGTGAGCTCAGAAAAACGGGGCAGTTTTGCGACCATGTCGAGTTTCGAACCTATCCAGTTGCCATCCTGGCCCAGCTGTTGACGCCGAGCATCAATGCACAATTCGCCGTTGTTGTCCGTTGTCAACAACAAATATCGACCGTCCTCATGGGTCGCAGTCATACTCAATTGGAGCCCTTCGTCTTCGTCATGCCAGGATTCGCCAATCTCAAAATGAAACAATTCCCCAGACTTTGTAACCAACCATTTGAATTCCTCAAAGAGTGATTCCACATTGAGGTCGTCAACACTTCCTTCCAACAGACTTCTGAAATTCTCCAGTCCTTCAAGATTTTCTTGAATCCCGCTCATCCCCTCTTGGTATGATTGACTTTAAATCCACCCCACTTCCGGTAGTCTATGTTCACCTCTCCGGAATCCCGAAAAACGACATTCCGAGATGCCCTTCTTTGTGGAGACTCAAACAGCACGGTCGCCAAGAAAAATTATTGAAACTTGTGCAAGTCGTAAAGAACGTCGCCCAAAATCTCTTTGATTTTGTTCGAATCGATCTCCCCATGTGGATGATGCTGTTCTGCACTGAAGATTCCTATTCTTACTGCCTCACCAATTTCTTGAAATCCAACTGATTTTTCCAAAAATCTCTGTCCTGCCGAAGTCATTTCAAAATCAATTTCCAGCCTTGTCAATCGCTCATCGTAGGCATCCATGTCCTTTTCATTTAAAATGAACAGATAGCCATGCAAGGGGCCTTCCAAACAAGCCATGTCCTCGTTCAACTCCTCTATTGAGGAGTATCCATCGAACCATCCTTGAGGGTCGCTTTCAAAGAGAGTTTTAGCAATATCACTCATCGTCTGTGTGGGTTTATTTCTCTCAAATTTAGGCCACAAGACCTTGCGATTGCCCAACGCTTTTCTTCAGCTCCCTTCTTTCCAGAAATAATCATTTCTTCATGTGTTGGGGATTAGACGTTTGCTGGATGTCCCTTAATCCAGTGTAGGAATCGGGTGTACACGTGGGTTCTGAATACGGTCGTGGGAGAATGGGGTAATGGGTTCTGCTCGGCTGCCCACGCTTGGTACAACGGATGTCCTTTGAGTCGCCTGGCCGCTGCTCGTGAAGGGCTCGGTCCGGAAAGCACGGGATACTCCCGCACATCCCCTTTCCATTTGATGCGCAACTCATGCCGCATGAGATAACTAAATTCCTTCAGTCCCTGGACATTCGCCAAAGACACCTCAATCCATTCTTCATTTGCGTTGCGACGCAAACAGATCCGCCCACCTAGCTCTTGCCAAGCACGCAAGAAAACGTTGTAAGCTTTCACGTTCGCAGCATGTGCCTTGACCTGACCCTGCGCTCCGTGCTGGTTATGGTTCAAATGAAGAGGAACCCCGCCTTGATTGAATATACTCGAGTTGGTGAACCACAAGAAAGGTCGGTCCTGCCGCCCCCAAAGATCTTGGAGTACATCCACATTGGGGACAATGTCTGTCAAGTGGCTATCCTCCGTCGAACCGAAGTTTTTTCGACTCCAACTGTGGAGGATGTCATCGTAACGGATGTTGTGCTCTTTGAGTTGAGCCAAGACATCATCTGGCGTTTCGCAAGCAAACCCTAGAGCAGACCAAAGGCTGTTCTGGTTCCCGTGATAAAAGTTCAAGGCCGGGGCATCACCCACGCACGCGCCATCTACCACAATCTGGCCTTGGTAAACTGCAGGCTCAGCAGGTACATTGGCTCTCAAGTATGAACACGGGGGTGCAGTCCCAATGAGGTAGCAAGCTGGGTGGGCAGGCATGTTGTTCTGAAAATGACGGTAAGGATGCACCTCAAAAACATTTGGGGGATCAATCGGGCCCGGAAGTGCGTTGTACAACGCTTGAGCCGCCGCTGTGCGCTGCGTCTTCCATTCTGTGTAGGTCATCGGGCCATTATTCTCCTCGTTACGACGGGATGCGGCCAACTTGGGGATGGGGATGTTTGTCATTGATCAAGAATGATTCGGTAGGTGCCAAGGCAATGTAACCGATTCCGAGCTTTAACATGCGATGTCGACGAGCATGCAGCCCGGATTGCCTCGCGCAAAGGCAAGCTAAGATGCAACCTTTATAGTCGTTCGTTTCACGCAGACCCAGCAGGACAGGAGCCGAACGCCCTGAACCTGGATTTGGTGAGGTAGCGAACTGTATGTGATACTAGAGCAGACATTTGGTCGTTAAGGTTCTATCACGCCAATTCAATCATGAAAACATTCAAATGCGACGCTTTTCCCAAGCCAGGGACATCAGGCAGCGTTCAACGTCCAACAATTCAGGCCTCTGACATTTACGGAGCAAAGGCCATGTTCGAAGCCATGTACGGCACCAAATACAACATCCGACACGTCTCTGAAGCAAAATGAAGCGGATGTTCCTCTACGTCCCTGACATGAAAGGCTTCAACACGTGGTGTCTGTTCATGTACGGCTACGCTGGAGTCATTGTCTTTTTTAGTGCTTGGAAATTCCTCGAGGATTTGCTTGACTGAACTGAAAGCCATGAATACCAAGAGATATCAAACTACCGCACAGATGAATGGTAGCTCCAACCCTCAGAGGTTTTTTCCCAGACCTGTTGAACATTGATGTTGTCAAGCCTGAATTTAGTGTTGACGTGCCTCACCACAGCGTAGCTCTTTTTGCCATCGATGTGCTTTGGCACAGAATAGAAATCAACGTAGAGTCTTGATGGCTTGAAAGCATTCGGATCCTCCTTGACATTGCCCTCGCTCCGCAGATGCTGCAGTTTGGACAAAAGGTGATTTTGGGCTTCGCGAAAACTCACACGTTTCATGTTCAACCCATGAATGACCCCTTGATGAAACACCAACATGTTGTGGTGTGTCTCATCTGTCAATTTGGGGAGCATCCGACGCGAGGCGCGGCCCAGCGACCTCCCCATATTGACGCCACCTGCAGCGTTATGAAACTCTCGTAGCTGTTTCTTCAGAGAGCTTCGGTCCAGAGGATTTTCCCAATCAGGCGTTTCTCCGTCATTTTTGTGCTGCTCAATGAATTCCGCCAATTGGACCTTCATCTTTGCCGCGCGCGATTCCATGGCGACAAACCCTTCTTGGAGCCGCTTAAGGTCCTCCAACCAACGGTCGTGTGCTGAATCATGCCCGTGCGGCAAGTTGCCGCCGCTGTAAGCCCCCAGACCGTGCATCTCAGGAGAACGACTTAGGACTGCTTCAGCCAAATCAGCTTCGATGCGACCCAACCCAAGGGATGCCGTCAAATGATGTCGTAAGTCTGTCATTCTTCTTGATTCAATCCAAACCGCAGGCCTACGGTGTTCCCCAAGTCCCAGGTCCCCAAATCACCATGAGGTTGGCTGTCCCACCGGAACCCTGAATTCCACTCCAAAGACACCCTGTCTGTGATGGTGGCATCTAAAGCACACTCCAAAAACACCCGCGAATCACGAAAGTCCTCGTAACTCGTTTGTACAAATGTGGTCATGCGAAACAAGACTTCCTCAGTCAGATCCGCACCAAGCGACAATATGACGCTGTTCCTAACCATGTTTTGAGGTGGCTCCAATGCCTCGTCCACGTAAAACTCATGCTCTGCAAACGCACCGAGCGAAGCATCAATAAAAAGCGTTGACCCCTTGATCAGCCTGCGCTTCACCCCTCCACCCCACAAGTTACGTTGGCTCATCAAGAACACATTGTTTTCAGACGATTGAACAAACAAAAAAGGCTGAAGGGTAGAGGGCTCTCCCCAGAGGATACGCAACTGGCCAAAGGCATTGGATTGAATGTCCTCGCCGTCCTCGGCCAGCTTCGCCCAAGCTGCTGACGCCTTGAATCGCCACTGGCCCGACGTCCAAGCACACCCTCCGTCCAAAGTCAAGTCGACCACGTCTGAATTCCCAGCCGAAAAATCACCTGAAGCACCTGCTGTCCAATGGAAGGGGGCCTCTCCATCCAAAAGCAAGGTCTCCGTATTCACAATGGTCTGCGCACTTGCATGTGTCAACAACAAGAAGAGGGCTCCGATGAGGCCTTTGAAACGAAGTAAGCTGATGGATGAATGGCTCACGACTTTTTAATTTCAAGCAAAAAGTACTCCATGATCATGGCCATGGCCAAAGTGTCAAGCTCGCAGTATTTCTTCAGGGCTTCTTCCAAATCCACTTTTTCTGTGGTTGACATTTCCGCAAACTGCATATAAGACCAGGCCGTCATGGCTGCCCCTCCATTGCCAATGCCGTCGTCACCAAAAAGACGTTCAATCACTTCAAGGTCTTCACCGAGTGATTCTTCTTGAAGCTCAGGGAGCAACGAATAGGGATCCTTGACCGTGCCATCATGTTCGTACTGAATCCAAGAAAACCCCTCGTTGTAATTCAGGCTGGGCATCGTTTTGGTCCCATAAATAGGCTGACTGTATTTGGACTGCATGTGCACACTGTCGCTCAAAACTGCCGGAAGAACAGCCTTGATTGAATTGGAACCGGCCATGCTCGGATGCCAAAAATGATTGCGAACCATCTCCGCCATGTCAACCATCATTCGAGCCCCTGCAGCCCACCTTGCTTCGTTTCTGTCTGTAGGCTTGGTCAATGATTCTAAAAACTTGAGAAGTTCTTGCGTCTCATCTAAAGGAAAAGGACTGTGCTGTCTCAACAATTCATGAGCATAGTTCAGATAAGTGTTCTCGTGGTGGGAATACATGAAAACCGACCCCTTGTCTTTTGAGAGATTCCGGTGCAACTCCTGAACAAAGTTGAAAGTAGGGTCTGTGCCTTGACCTGGTCCCAAATGTTGTCCTGCGTGTTCCAGTCGACCATCTTGGTGTAAGATGTGGTGCGAGAATTGAAAGCTCACTCCTTGGTAAGGTGCGTATCCCTTGTAGAAGGGGATGGCTGGCGCAGTTGTCTCGAAGTCAATAAAATGAAGAGGCCAAGTGAATCGGGAAACCTCACGCCTTAGGCCTTCCACATCTAAATATGTCGAGCTGTACGTCCCCTTGGCCGCACAGATTTGAATCCACTGGCGTTGAGCTCGAGGCAAACGTTCCTGATTTGTCAAGTCCTCAGGTTCAGCCAGATCTATTTTGAAATCCTCCTCGTTCAACTCATCCATGAACCAACGGCCACCATCAATGACTGACTTTTTGGACCTGAGATTCCATACGTCCCACACCTTGGGTCGGTCGAATTCCACCTGCCCCCAGTCCAGGCTGTGCTCAAAACACGCTCGCCGCCCAGATTCTTTTCCGTCCTCAGTCAATTCCCTCTTGGTGGAAAAAGAGCACGTGGCGCAGTACGCACCCACAGGCATGAATGGAATCTTCAAGCCCCGCGCATGCATCTTGAGCATGTCTTCAAACCAAGATATGGCACCCTGAAATGAAGCACACTCCCACCCTTCCCGACAGTAACTGTACGCGTCTGAAAGGATGGCTTGGATTCCGCGACCCGCATCCACCAAGGTCATCATGGAGTCGCCAAGATCTGACATATCCACGCCAGACCTCACCTGGCAGAAAGCCCGGCCAGCCTCATCCCGGCGAATGATGAAGTGCTCATGCAATCCATCCACGGAGGCCAATTTCTTTTTGTCGGGACAGAACAGATACCCTTTCACAGGCAAGTTCCAGCCCAGACTGTCGAAATGCTCCTGTGCAACATGGACTTGGAAAGCCACGTCTTCCAGATAAGATCTCCATTCCGATTGAATGGCACCACGCTTCCCGAAAAACTGATCACCCGATGAACCTTTGACCGATTTTGACTTGACTTCAATGATGCGGATTTCCTGATCCGTCACCTCCAACACATCGACCCGCACATATTTAAACCCTGACCTGAGGGCAGCCTCGAAAATCACGCGCTCCCCTTGTTGAAGCCATTCAGCGGTTTCTGACAAGGCCTCTTCGTTGTTCAAAGTGATGCAATCTCTTCCTCTCGGAAAGTGCAGCTTGGCCCACTCGCCCACTTGAAATCCGCCCTCAGCAAGCGCCAACAAAAACGGATTTCCAGACTTTTGATTCTTGTAGCGAGCAGGCTCAAGTGAAAAGCGAACCCGCGTTGGGCATTCCAACGCCAGCTTAAATCTTGACTTGGTGAGGTACTTTGGTTTTGTCATGGCAATTGCTATTGCAATAACAACACAAATAAATCAAAAATATTGCCTCGTTGGATTACGACCTCTTGTCCCATCCCTTTTTCACATTTAGAGCGACTTGCTCGTCAAACATGACCTGCAAACGTTCCTCAGAATTGGCAATGGAGAGACTTCGTTTAAGTGGGTCTTTACTGGTCGGGCTGTAGTCGGTGAACGAAAGGACATAGGGTGGAAAATGACCTGATTCCTCTTTGTTGGTTTTCCAAGCCACGAATTTTCGAACCGCCTGGATTCCCTTGGATTCTTTCACATACACTTCTCGGCGAAGCAGTTGACTCTTGGACATTTCTGATTCAGTTGACGTTGAGGCTAGGCCTCCAACAATTCGCTGCAATTGTCCCATGCCTGCATCGGAAGGCGTGGGAGTCTTGTCTGAACGAATCCCTTCAAAGACCGGGGACATGAGGCTCGCCGCCACCGCCATTCCCTGGTAGGCATAGCCTTCAGGCGTCCAAACCAAGCGCGGCCTGAGGATTGCTCCTCGGGTGTTTTCTGCGAGAACATCCAAGCAACGTATTTGCGCAACGGTCGTGGGTGGAATCATGGTGAAGGCCACATTGTCTCCCGACACCTCCATGTAGTCCGACTGAGCATGCTCATGCTTGAATCGTTCAAGGAGCTTTTTTCGATTCTCCACGGACAACCCATTTCCAATTTGCCCAAGGACTTGATACGTAGATTCATCCACGGCAAGGCCCACCAGGATTTCTCGAAGTTGTCCAACCTGCTCTCCTGTCGCTTCGGCGTAACCGAGCACCACCACATCCAGGTCAAGCGACGCTTTCAGCTTGTATGTGGGACCACCTTCGTGGCGAACCACCATGCCTTCAACACCTCCCTGAACCAAACCTTCAAAATATGGGCCGATCTGGCCACGACTTGACACAGATTGCTGAGGTATCGCAAAAGCCTGCCCCTTGTGGGAGAGCATTGAATCGAGTTTTTCGAACGTTTCCTTCCAAGACGCCGACCAGTCTTCACCCTCTACAGAGAGGACATCAAAGGCCCCAAATGCCAACGCGTCTGGCTGGTTGGCCAAAGCCGATGGCACTTGAAAGCCATACGTCCGCTCATGGGATGCGGAGGCGACATGAAGCTCACCGGCGAGAATGCACGCCACCCCATTCAGTTTGGCAACAGCATCTTCGAGCAAAGGCAAATCGTTCCAGCGCTGACCCCCTGAATTCGTCATCCAACATGTCTTCCCATCTGAATGCAAAAAAGCAAGGTGGCCATCGAGCTTCGCCGACAGGTACATCTGCTCACTCTCCATCATCCGAATGCCCACGTCATGTGGTGCGATGGGGATGTATCGCGCAGCAACCCTCTGCTTGTATGTGGTCCAACTTTCCATCGTTCTTAAGATTTAGCTGGGGCTTTTAACTCCTGATCGGTCAAGTGCAACAACAAGCAATAGGCGTCTTCTCGGACACGACCTTCCAAGAACGCGCGGTATGGCTTGCCTCCATGGCTCATGACCAGAGGCTGCACCCCTTTTTCGCCAGCACCGACTGGCATCAAAGCCTGGGCGTCATCGAGCTTTTTCGCCAAATCAAACAAGAAACTAAACGTCAATCCATTGACATGTTTGACTTGGTACTTTTTGGTGAGCAACACCTTTTGGACAATCGCTTTTTTGGGGAGCATTTTGCCACTCCAACGCACCATGTCTTTTTCTGAAATGTTGGAAAGCAGCACCTTTGGAAGACGCTCCTCCGTCATTTCGCCTTGGGCATTGTAGATGCGTTCTTTGGTGTTGACTCTGAACACAGGCTTCATGTCTGGATCCACATAAACTTTGGCAGAATGAGAAATGAACTTGCCATGGAGTTCCATGTCCACCTCTGGATCTCCTGAGATGAGATGGTCAGCGAGCTGAATTTCACGCATGAGTGCTCCCGCCTCTGCTTCTGCATCATTGCTGCCCACCAAGCGATCACATAGGGCGTCCACTTGCGTTTCGGCAGACGCCTTGATCATTCGCTTGGTTTGAGGAAGGTCCCCTTCGCTGTCCACAAGACGCACACGAGCCTTGGGGTTCAACGAAGAAAACGTGACTTGTGCGTCACGCTGTTGGTCGTCGATGAAATGAATGAATTTGGCCATGCAAACTGAAATTGACTTAAAACATGGAGAAATCCATCAAATCCTCTTCAGACTCGACGGTTTCAACTTCGACTGGAGATTCGGCCTGCTGTTGCGCCAAAAAGTCCAATTCTGGGATTTGACCCGTCACCAAAAAGACATCTTCTCCGTTGCTCAGCATGAAGGCATCATCGGCTTCATAATCCTCTCTGTAATTGAACATGAACTGCATCAATTTGCCTCCGTTCAGATGTTCAAGAAATGGATTTTCCTCCTCCGACGCAAGCACATACACCGCCTTGACTGCCATGGCAAGGTAGTCGTCCAGATGTCCCTCCCTCAATGACACAGGGCCGGAATACACACTGGGCTGTTTGGACACTTGCCTCCCCTCACGATCCACCCCAACCAAAGCAGAGGTGGAAACCACCTCTCCAGCCTTGTTCAATTTGATCATTGAAATCGAGCCTGAAGGCAACACATGACGGCCCTCAACCAATGTTGCCATGGTGCAAGCCCTTCCCTTGTCGTCCCAAATGTCCAACTCTGACCAACCATAAACGTCGGATCGTTTGAGTTTGGAAAGTCCTGCTTTCCAAACTTTTCCTCCAAAATGAAACTCTGCTATTCTCATGGCTGGCGATTTTGTTGTGCGTGACCTGCTCGACAGAAAAGGCCATTGAAAGATGTCGTAAGGGTCAAGTTAGCTCGTGTTGTCTCTCAATGCAACGCGAACGCCTCGTCCAACCAAGGGCCATAGACCTCTGGGGGCACACGATGACCACAATCCGCCCATGTCACATTGATGGGAAATTTCCGGAGGTTCATCCAGTCCACCACGTCATGGCCGTTGACCACGTCGTCGGTTTTGCCGAGCAACAAATCCACTTCTGGACGCGCCTTGCCCATTGGTGGGACCTTAATCTCCACAGAGCGCTTCACCACTGCGGGATTGAACAACATGCAAGGCACATTCAGATGAATCGCCATGTTCAACCCAAACCACCCGCCCATGCTCGAACCCACCACGTAATCAGGTCCAAATTCTTCCACCTCTTTCCAAGTGCGCTGCAATAAATGAGGATCTCGATAGTCCATTTTTTCGGCAAACACATTGTTCCCGATGCACTCGATGTAGGCTGCTTTACCTCCTGGGCCCTCGCTTTCAAGCCCGTGAAAAAAAACCACTTTCATGACGAAGATTTGCTACAACAAGGTATGATGCGAATCGGACCACATCACACAATGCAAAGCCCCTCCTTCGCGTGCACATTCATCTGCGGGAATTTCAATGATTTCCAAGCCCAGAGCTCGCTGCAATGCTTTCAAGGCGCGCTGTTGTCGACCAAGATCCACTTCCGTAGACACCGGAACGAAGGCGCAATTGCCTAACAACATGTAATTGAGGTACACCCCCTGCGCTGAATCGTCGTGCCCCTCCAAGACGGCACTCGGAACTTCAACAAGCTCGTAGCCCAATCCTGACATTCGTTCGCATATGCTGGTCCAGTTTGGAATGTCCTCCCAAGCAAAATCATGAAAAAGAAACTTTCGACTGTGAAGACGGCACAGTCCGTCCAAATGTCCAGTGAAGTCCTTTGTGCTTGTCGGGACCGTAAGGACACTTTTCCCTTCAAAAATTTTGAGCATTGTTGGGGCTGGCGGGGGAAATTTAGCACTCAGCAACACCACGCTGTCATCCGCCAACACTCCCCCGCCGTCCATCACCCAATCCAACTCGAGACACTCTCGACTGAGGCGCTTCGGAACATGAACCACCTCCGATTCACGGTATCGAGCTTTCTGATGGTATTGGGGAGCGTATCTAAACTGAAACGAGCCCAAACCGGGAATCCTGACGGGCATGTAATCGCGTAACCATGGATTCTCTCCGGGTACGATTTCACACTCAATCGCCAACCGTGCCAATTCGCTTCTTAAGCCCTCCCATAAAGCAGGAAACCTGTCGATGAGTGCCTGGCAGACATACAACATGCGTGGACTTTAAATTCGTTCATTACCCGGTTAACTCTCGAATAGTCTAATGTAAATTGAGCAGTCTACTTAACGCAATTCAAAGCTGAACTTTTTAATTCCACAAATCATGCAGAACTCAGTCCAAATAGGTAACCAAAAATGGTCTGTCAAAAATCTCGATGTCACCCACTTTTCCAACGGTGATCCCATCCTAGAGATTCGAGATAACGACGAATGGCTCAAGTGCTTCAAGAAGAAGATTCCCGCTTATTGTCACATCGACAATGACCCGAATAACACTACAGAATTCGGATTGCTCTATAATTTTTACGCCGTTCATGACCCTCGTGGATTGGCTCCGATTGGATGGAAAATCCCTTCAAAAGAGGACTGGGATGAATTGCGAGTGAGCGTTGAAAAAACGGAACAAAGTGGTCCTGCCCTCCGAACAAATACAGGTTGGGACAAAAAAGAGCCCGTAATACTCCCTTGGGAAAAAATGCCCGAAAAATCGGAGTGGGAAGATGGAAATGGAAACGACAGCTTTTCTTTTGGAGCTTGGCCCGCTGGATATCGCACACCTGGAGATGGTAAATTTTCGCATCGAGGGGAGGCCGCAATCTTTTGGAGCTCAACACAAGTCAGTGAAGTGAATACTGCCATTTGGGCTTACTTCTTGCTTGCAGGCGGAAGTACATTGGATAGCATGGATTACAATCAAATCTCAGGTCTCTCCGTGCGTTGCGTGAAAGACTGATTGTCATGGAAGACGAATTGTTAGATGCCTGACGGGAAGATGGAGCGAGCCCCAAAATCTAGGCTCAAGGTTCAGGAAGTGGCAGAATTGCAATTCGGCTTGGAAACGGTTCCCGTAGGAATTTACATTTTGGAGTCCAATGCATGACGCAAGGCCTGAAATGGCAATGGAATCGTCCTACATGGATATGCATTCATGTTTGTCTGTCGGGGTGGGCGCATCTGACCCGTAAAATGTCGTTTACCCCTCAATTTCTAGACTATCTCCCCCAGAGGTGAACACGGTCATGTAAGTTCCTTTTTGTGAGCCACTTTCAAGCTCACCAATCAACATTTCTGAACGAAAGATTAACCCTTCCACCAAGTCAATGTCGCCTTTTGGAGTACTGATGCAGAGATACGCAAGACAGAAATCTTCTTTCTTAGGAAACTCCGAGCTTTTGATGTCAAAGTTGACAACAGATCCCCGGTAGTGCTTCTCAAGACACATCGCGTTTTCGTAATGCTTGGAGTACTGAGGGTTGATGTCTATGTCGACGTCCCATTCTTTTGAAGCGAGTTCATCTTTCTCAGAATAATGGGAAACCTCGTAACCCTGCATTTCTAAAATCAGATTGTTTTCAGCATCATAGACGTTGATGCTCAA
>Ga0163110_10000773_pt1 | contig 15511 bp, 21 predicted proteins | sample CRUFie1St17metaG_FD_108703 | JGI IMG/M metagenome (GOLD analysis project Ga0163110, IMG submission 108703) | Marine microbial communities from the Costa Rica Dome - CRUD Field 142mm St17 metaG | ecosystem: Environmental > Aquatic > Marine > Oceanic > Photic zone | place: Costa Rica: the Eastern...
CAGTTTCATGTGCCATTAGGCGTGCCTGAGCCCCCTCTGGAGAGAGATTTAGGTATCCTCGGCCATCTATGTAGTTTTCTAGTACATAGTGCATCTCCGTCCCTCTGAGAGCTGCCTGAGAGGTAATTTTAGCTGCTTCTTGGTATCCGACCCTTTCTCTCCAAGCATCTAATCCTGCTTTCTTTTCTTCAGATTGTGTGGCAGATAATATGGTAGTAACACTAGGTATTTTCTTGTCCCCTACATTATAGTGCCGTGAGCCGAGGTCGTTGTCTCGTGTATATTTCTGATAGTCGTATTTAGATTCTCTTTTTAGATCAGTAATTATAAAACTGTTATTTTCTCTGATAAGACGCACAAGGTCTTTTAATTTAATTTCAATATAAGAGCAACAACAATTCCTATTAAAGTGGTAATAATAAAAGCTGAACTAGATATTATAATTTTTTCAAGTTTATGTATATCTTCATGTAAATCTTTAATTTTTTTATTAGTTTCTCTTTGCATAATAAGGCATAACTTCTCATGGTCATCAATTCTTTGATGAGCAAGGGTATCTTTATTAGAAGTTTTTCTTGGCACTTACTATCCCACCTTTATTAAATAAATTTAAGGCTTGTGCTAATTGTGGATCTGCTGCACTAGTTGGAGTAGCACCACCCCCTTGATTAATTACAGGAAAGTTGCTTTGAGGTACATTTGGTAATGGTACTCTTGATTGTTCAGTTTGTTGTTCAATAGCATCAAAATAATTTTGTATACCATTTCTAGCCTCTGTAGCTTCTGCTTCTGGAATAATGCCTAACGTAACTAATCTACCAAGCATTTGATTATATACTGATTGCATTTTTTTAGGTGTGTTTGTTTTTTGAACAACCTCTTCTACGGCAGACTTAAATACAAGTTGTTGAAACTTTGGATCTAACATTGCCTTACCAACATATTTAGGAGCAATCAAAACTCCTAAAGCTGGTAAAATACCACCAGCTGCAGCGGCACCCCCAACTGCAACGTTAGCAGGAGAAAATAATCCTCCACCAAATTGTAATAATTGTCCAGCTGCCCCAGCTTGTTTTAACTGAATTAAAACACCACCAGGTATACCACTTATATCTGATATTCTACCTTGTGCAAAACCAAGAGTAGTTTTTAATTTTTCAATTTTTTGGATATCTGCAGAATCAGGAAATAAGGTTTTAAGTGTTTCTGCATTGTTATCTAAAGCTTTTGTAAATTTTCTAATATCATAAAAACCACCAAACTGCACATCTTCTACAAATGATCGAGATAGCATATTCTGTAAGTAATGACCTCTTAAACTATCCTTTAATGTTTTAGCTTCTGTAGTTGTGATTGCATTACCGATTGCTTCTTTAAAAGCTGGATTTTTTGTTAGAATAGGTAGTTGTTCAATATCACTTAATACTCTTTTTAATAAATCAGTTTTTTCTCCATCAGTTATACTTTTAAATACAGATCCTAAATCGGCAGTTTCTCTAGCTCCTTTAGCTAACAGTGCAACAGTTGTACCTCTTTGAAAAACATCCATACCTTGTTCATAAAAACCTTTGGCATCTTCTAATGCTTTTGCTGCTTTTGGATTTAATCCTGACTTGGCTAAAAAATCTGGAGATAACATATCATCCATAGTTTTTATTACTTGTTGTAAATCTTTAAGATCATCTCCAGGAACATTTTGAGCTTTTAAAATTTGTCTGCCAGTTGCAAGATCAGATCTTATTTTAGATAATTGTTTATAAGAAACTAAACCCTCTGATTCATCAGCTAACTTTGTAAGATCTCCTGATAAATCATCAAGATATCCTTTAACAGGATTTAATCTACCACTACCTAAACCCTCTCGAATATTTTCTTGAATTTTTGCAACTGTTTCACTTAAACTATTTTTAGTTCCTACTTTTTCAAAAATACTTAATGCTGGTTTTGTTTTTGCAGCACCTAATAAATCATCTACTTTTTGATACATAGAATCAGACGCAGTTCTAAATAATTGATCTGCGTTATTAAACATACTTAAAAACATGGTTCCAACTTCCGATTTGTTTTGAGCTAAACTACCTTCAGTCAAATCTTGCACCATGTCATAAGCTACTTTGTCTCCTATGTCTTTTAATGCTCTATATCTACCAGCAAACCCTGAACCTCCTAAAATTGATTTAGATATAATAGTTTCAGCAATATTTATTCCTTGATTATTTGTTTTAAATGCTGGAGTTAAACCTTTTTGAGCTTCAATTGCAGATCTTTTTAATGTTTCAAATTCATCAGCTGGTATATTTCTAGACTTCATGTAATCTTTAATAATTTTATCATTAGGTTCTAAACCTTTTAATGCCTCTAATTGTTTTGTTGGGCTTAGCTTCATTAAATTTTCAGCGGTAGTTTTTCCATATAATATTTCATAAGATTTATTTTTAAGTGTTTGTTCCGCAACATCAGCACCTTGTAAAACCTCTGCAAATTGTCTTGGCTTTGCTGAACCTAAAATTTTTGAAATAATTGGAGCTGCTTTAATAGCTAATGGCGCACCAATAGCTTCTCCTAAAGCTCCCTCTCCAGCTGCTCTTGCAACTTCTTTAACAACATTTTCACTTGGATCAAAAGTTTCGGAAACTAATGCACCACCAGCTCCACCCGCAGCAGAACCTGCTGAAGCTTTTGCTAGTGCTTTTAAAAATGGAAGGCTTCTCATACCAACCATTCTTGCAATACCAGGAAGTGTAAATCCTCCAGCTGCAATAGAACCAACTATTGAACCAGCTACTTCGGTTACTATTCTACCAAAGTTAGGACTATCAGAATATTCTGTAGCAGCTTTGTCAGCTACTGAGTCTCCAACTTTATCACTAATAAGAGTTTGTAATGCTTTACCTATTTCTTCACTTTCTTGTGCAGTAGGTGTTTCTCCCTCAATCTCAACAACTCCTAAACCTTGAACGTTTATTCTACCCATTTTATTTCTTTACTAGTTTACCGCCCTCAAAAACATATAAGTCTGCTTGAGGATCGTAAGTTAATGATTCAGGATCTGCAGAAATACCAAGTTTACTAAATGCATCTTTGTAATATTCTAAATTACCTGGATCACTAACAGTGCCACTAGCATCTAGTCTATCATCAATTTCTGCTAATTTTTCTTTCATGGTATTTACTTTTGCAATAATTACATCTTCTTGATCTGTAATTGTAGGTAACAATGCATTGAAACTTGCTTCCTCTAATGGTCCAACTTGTGCACCCCTTAGTGCTTTAATTGCACTCTTTTTAAATTCTTCAATTGTAACATTAAAGGCTGCAGCCTTTGGATTCATGTTAAGTGCAGCAGTTGCTTTTGCAAATCTTCCAGCCAAAGGACCCGAACCTATTTCTTTTACTCCTAATAAAATCTTGTCTGCTTGTTTTAATGTTGCTGATCTATCTGCTGCTTTTTCTCTCTCTCCGAATGTAGGTTTATCTGCAATACCAGTTATGTTACCACCTTTTACTTTTACAATTAATCTATCTTTTGGGTTGTAACCTAGTTCTTTTTTTTCAGCCGCAGTAGCAGATCTAACAGTTTCAACAGCTTCTTTTTTCTGTGCTTCTTCTAAAGCTACTAAAGTTGCTGGTAATTTTTCTGCTCCTTGTCCCACTGCTCTAAGAACACCACTTAAAGCACTTTCACCTTGTCTTTGTGTAGATTGTAATAATGGTGCTGCAAATTGAGCTGCAATAATAGCTTTTTCTCTTGATGATAAACCACCAGTTTGAAAATGTTGTATATTAGCTATACCACCTTTGTTAAATGCTTTAGGTTTATGAATCTGAAAATATCTATCTCTAAACATTTTTCTTGTTAATACTTTTTCCATGTTACCTCGGCTGCATTAGATTATAGGTAGAGTAAGCACCTAAGCCTGCACCAAGAGCTTGTCCAAAAGGATTAGCACCGGGAGCTGTGGATGATGTAATTGTACTCTGTGTTGTAGGAAGATTTGTCATTATACCTTTTAAGAATTCTATTCTTTGGAAAGGCTCGTAAGCTCTTTGTAAAGCAGTCTGCCTTTGAGCTGTTAATTGTTGTTGACCAATACCTCTTTGTAAAGCACCAGCTTGCATTTGAGCTTGGATATCAGCAAGACTCATTGCTTGTTGTTGTTGCCCCATTCTACCTAAAGCTTGACCAGCTGCAAGTTGAGTTCCACTTACTAAATTTTGTTGTTGTTGTGCTGCACCTAATGCAGTTTGAAATCCTTGTGCTTGAGCCTGACCAATTTGAGAAAGTCTAGCTCTTTCTAATTCTGCTTGAGCTATTCCTTGTCTTCCACCACCAAAAGCTCCTGAAGCAACTGCTTGTGCACCTAATTGATTTTGTGCCATTTGTGATTGTCTATTTATTTCATCAGTCACATAGGATTGAAAAGGATTAAAAAATTGTGAAATGTTTGGTCCAGCTGCAGCAGTTTGTTGTGCACCTAATAGTGACCCAATACCAGCCCCAACAGTTGGAGCACCCACTCCTGTTTGACCAGCTTGTGTAATTGCAGCTTGTTCGATTGCACTTAAAGGCGCAACTTGCAAAGCAGGTAAGTTTACAGGACTAGATGCTAATTGAGCAGCTTGATCATATAGACTTAATTTTCTAGCCTCTACACCTGGTGCCTCTCTTTGTGTAACTGTTGATTGTCCAGTTGATGCAGGCGCACTAGAGCCACCTCCTCCAAAAATAAAACTCATTATTTTATCTCCTTAGTATATAAATATCTTTTAACTTCCCAACCTTTTGTTTTTAAAAAAGGTTGCCAACCAGGTCTTGCATGCACTGCAATACGCTTACACTTTGTTTCTTTAGCAAGTTTTTCAATTGAATTAGCTAATTTGTCTTGCCATAAATTTCTTTTTTCACCTTTCAATAAAATAACCTCACATTGCTTAAAATTAGGTAATGCAACAATTCTTGTTACACATACTCCAAAAACTTTATAACCCTCTCCATCATCTGATCCGAACATCATATGTAATTGCATTGAACTATCTTTTAAAAAATTTTTTAAATCTTCAATGCTCATTGGATCGCCATCATATTTTAAACCCTCTCTCAACATAAACTCACAAAGATCCCAATAGGTATCAAGAGTTTGAGGAAAGATCTCTAATACTTCAACTTCTTTTTTTATTTTAATTTTTCTTGCTTCCATTTGTTATATCGTAAATTCTTTTTAATTGTTTTTGTTGATTATAAAAAAAATCTGCACCAGCTTTTCTCATACCCTTAAAATTTTTTGGATCAGCACCAGATAAAATACCAGCTCCTAAAACTGCATCAGCTCTTGATACAAATTCTCCATCAGCTAATTGAGCTAACATAGTGTCTTCATCTTTATCGCCAACACCAGCTCCATCTTCAACATAACCAGTTGCTCTTACATAATTGTTAACATCATTTTCATCATGATCAACTTTAGATGGTAAATAATTAACACCACCTTGGTTATATTTAGGTAGCATATTTGCTAATCCGCCTTCATTAGCGTAGAACATATTTGATCCAGTTACTTCAGCCATAGTTGGTTTTGCAGTAGCCATGTCAACGGGTTTAAATTTTCCTTCTAATTTTTGTGATTGCTCTTTGTAAGCTTGTTTATAATCTTCTTCTGTGAACATTGGTTTTACACCTTCTTCATCTCCTGCTAGTAAAGGCAATATTGTGGAAGCTGCAATTAATTTTGTTCCTGTATCTGCTCCTAAAATTCCTGAACCTTTTACTGCTGGTGCAGCTTCTTGTATTACTTTACCAGCTGAATCTTTAATTATTTTTTTTTCTGCCACACCTTTTTTACCAATTATTTTTGTTAAAAAATTGTCACCTTGCATTCCAGGAATACCACTAAAAGGAGAGCCCCTTCCTATTGTGCCTAAAAAACCTTGTCCTCCTTGTGCAGCTGCACCAAAAGCTCCAGCTTTTGAAAGTGCTCCTAAACCAAAAGCTGATCCTCCCAAAAGGGCAGCATCTTTTAGTGCTGATCTAGTTGATTTTCCTCTAAGTTTCTGTACGCCAAATGTGGCTAATGCAAGTGTAAATGGATCCATATACTATTTTCCCTAATAATAGCATATATTACCATTTTATTTACGTGCTATCAACTCATCGTAAAACTTGCCTTGATATTGATGTTCGCCTACATGAACTATAGCATCGTTCACAAATGCATAACATTTACCACCTATGTCTCTCCATAATTTACAAAAAGCAAAATCTTCTCCATTATACGTCTTTTCTTTAGGGTCATGTAATGTATCAAAGAAATTCCACATGTTTGGCTTGTTTACATATTTACCATTGATAACAGTTTTTTGAACTATCTCTTTATCTGGATATTTCTCAATCATTTTTTCTATCACTTCTCTTTTAATAAGCATACATCCAGTTGGTGAATCAGTTACCTCCATAACACCTTTATTTAAATTAATATTATTTACATCAGGCACTTTCATAGGGTAAGTATGTAAAGCTCGTCTAATATCATCTGCAGATTTAATTCTTCCCTCTTGCATTTTTTGAAATGCTTTATCCCACATCAAAGTTTTTAGAGGATAGGGTACAGATATAATTTCTTTATCTGCTTTTAACATAGAGAAAATTGATTTACCTTGAAAGTAAATATCAGAATCGATGAATAGTAAATGTGTAGCTTTAGACTCTAAAAATCCTGCAACTGATAAGTTTCTCCCTTGAGTAACCAATGATGATTTAATTAAATGAAAAGATACTTTTAATTTTTCTTTAAAACACATTTTTTGAAATTCAATTAAAGCTTGAGTATAATGTATTGAAACTTCACTATGTACTGGTGTTGCAACAAAAATTTCTAAATCTTTGTATTGATCTTTATTTTCTTTCCACAAAGCTTCTGTTGCTTTTTCGTAATTGGATTGTGGTTCAATATTTACCTCATGTAATGTTTGATATGTATCTTCGTTTATATATTTATTGCTTGACACTTACAGCTCCTTTCAAAAAATTCTCCCACTCTTTACCCTTTTTATCCCAACTATAAAATTTTTTATAGTATTTTTGTTGTTCATCTAAATGGTTTTGTATTACATCTGTATGTAAATACTCAGCTGCAGTATCAATTGCACTTGCCACTGAAATAGCTAACATTTTTAAATTACCAGTATAATTTATATACACAGGCCATTCTGCACATGTTTCAGGTAAGGCTCCGAAATTTGTCGTTATAACATGAAGTCCAGCTGACAAAGCCTCTAAAGCTGATGCACAAAATGTTTCTTCAAAAATAGAAGGATAGACAAATAAATCATAGTCTGTTAGATGCTCTAAAATATATTCATTTGGCTTGTAACCAATATAATTTACATTTGGTAATTTTCTTGCTTGATCAAATAAATTTTTAGTATCATTATTTACTCTACTAGCAAACTCAGTGCCATAAACTTCATTAGAACTATAAACATCCAATGAAACATTTTTATTCTGAACATATTGCATTGCTAACAATAATACATTTAATCCCCTCCAAGGAGTACAATGATGCATTATTCTTATTGGCTCACCCTTTGTATAAATTTTTCTTTGAGGAAAATGATGTGCTCCGTTTTTTATTACCATAGATTTATCTTCTGGTATTTGAAAAAAATATCTAAATTTTTCATAACACCAATGTGAATTAAATACATACCAATCGTATTCATTATGTCTACTTTTGTCTTGAAAAAAACTTTGTAAGTTAGGTTGATCCCAAGAATTCTTTTGCCAAAGAATATTTATTTTATTAGGATCTAAAGGAATCTTTCCTGGTATAGATGTACATATTTGAAATTTATCTAAAAGTTCTTTAGATACATATTTCTCTAATAGCTCATGTTGTATCTCTGTTGCGCCTCTAGGTTTCATAATTTACTTTCCTATATTTATTATAATTTTCTTCAGATGTAATTAAAAAAAATGGTTGCACCCATCTTTCCTCTACTAATTGATCAGTCGGAGTGCTATGAGGTTGCGATGCATTATAGTAAACACATCTATTTAATTTTGATCCTATTATGGCGGTCGGTTCGAAATGATCTTTATGGTCATATATAGAAGTACCGTCTTTTAAAGAACTTGAATTAAAATATATTATTCCAGCATAATCAAAATATGAATCATCTACATGAGGTCTTTCTTTTTTATATATAGATGACTTTTTTAATTCTTCTAATTTTATTTTTCTAAAAAAAGAATTAAAATGCAAAATTTTTAAATTAGTCTTTTTTTCAAAAGTATTTTTAAAAATATCATAAGGTCCGTGACAATTATTAATTTTTTTTAAACTTGCACTTTCATAACAAGGATAACCATGAAGTCTATCTGAAATAGGCCAATGCTTAGATTGATAGGTGCTTTCAAATATCATGTTTTGAAAACAAAGAGTCATCAAACCTAATTGGTTTTCTTCATAAAAATTATCAATGAAACTAAACATTACTTTTTTGTAAAAGCGCCTAATGCATCTACTCTTGTTACCTTAATTTCTAAGTCTTGTCTAAAATCATCCACAGTAGTATCAGTATTGGGATCAGCAACATCAGCATCAAAATCAGCTTTAGTATCATATATTTTTCCTGTTCTTTTATTTTTAATGACCTCTTTTGCTTCTGCTGGAATCTTTGGTAAGTCTTTCATTGTTTTCTCCCTTGTCTATTGTAAGGTTTATAGTCTCTTTTTTCACTTTTAGAAAGCGTTTTCTTATGACGCCTTGGACGCTTACGAGGTTTTGGTCTAGGTACGAAATGTGTAAATTTTTGTTTAGCCATTTTTATACCATGCTAATATAACAAATCTCTCTCCAGCTTCAAGTTTAGTAACCTTATGTTTTTTATAAGATTCAAAAATACAAATTTTTCCAATACTTGGTTTAATTTTATAATCTTCAACATGGGTAATACCACCTACAAAATCTTCATTTAAATAAGTAATAGTTGTTGTATCATAAAATTCTGTATCATCATGCCAACTATGATATTCCCCAATAGGCCAAAAAATTAATTGAAAGTGATCTAAATTATCTAATGGTAAAAGTTTTTTATATTTATCTATAATATTGCTTATTAACTTATTTTGATCATACAAAAATAAATTTAAAAAATATCTATTTTTAAATTTTTTAAAATTTTTATTTTTTTTAAAAAATCTAATTAAACTTGTTGATTCTTTTTTTGAAAGAAAATTTTCTATTTCAATCATTAACCATTTTCTTGGGATCTATCTATTTGTGCGTAACTAATAGCACCTTGAATTGTATTACTTCCTACAGATGCTTGTACGGTTATTGCATCTCCAGCTTCTAAATTTAGACCTTGGGGAGTTGCATTTACTTGAGATTTTGCTGCTAAATCATCTCTAAAAAATTCATACTCAGTGCTAGAATCAGATGAATCTACAAGATTCATATTAACTAATACAGCTGAAGAAGAATCACTATTAGCACAATAAACACCTTTAATAATTACTGTTGCATTGTTGGGACATGTAAATACAGTGCTTTTATTAGTGCTAGCTTGTTTAAATCCTTGATTTTTATATTGTATGGTCATGTTAAAAAATAATTAAAAGCATCTTGTTCGTTTTTTAATTCTTGTTGATATGAAGTGTTTAACTTATCTTGCATCGTTCGTAAAGACTGTGTTACTTGTCTTTGGTTTTCCTCTGTATAAATAGGCGTTGGCTCTGGTATTACTATATCAACTCTAGCCATTATCTCATTCCATCTAGTTGCACATCTGCTCTAAAAGTACCAAATCTCCAATTTTGATCTGTAGAGGTATTTGCTATTTTTAAACTAGCAAATCTAGCTCTAGCTCTTGTGTCAACTTTTTGTGTGGAGCCTGTAACTGTAAAAGGTCCTAGTGGAGAAGATGCCTCTGAATCAGAGGGAAAATTTCTTAATAAAATAGTAACCTGAGCATCACCTTGGATAGTTTTAAAATCTGGAACAAATCTTCTCATACTCATAAAAAACTCAGCGTTTGTTCCATCAGGATTAAGACTAAAATCTCCTGATTCTATAAACGCTGGTATAGCAGTTTTGTTTCCAGCTGTATCAACCTCATTAACACCTTTTTCATGTTCAAAATATTTAGTTGACCCATTAATATTTGTAACACCTTGAACCGTTGGAAAGGTACCAACACCTGTTGAATTAAATTCAGTTGCATATGGATTTGAGTATAGATTTGCATCTACCCACGTAGTTCTTGATAAGGAGCCTGTTACCCAAGTGCCATCTTGATAGTTAAAACATACATATCTATCGTTAAAATCTGATGTAGCTTGTGGGTAATACCAACATATTTCTTCATACAAATGATTCAAACCCACATAAACTGATTCTCCAGCAGAATAATTTATTCCTAAATTATTACCATTTTTTGTTGTGAAAACAAAATCTTCAACAGCACAAGGTAATGATTTAACAGTACCGTCAAAGGCAAAAAATCCACCAGATTCACCCATCCAATAAACTACACCATTAACAAATTTCATAGCATGTTGTCCAATACATCCACAATTAGATCCTACTTGTCTAACAGAAAATGTAAATGGTGGTCCAACAAATTGCATTACATACGCAGCATTATCTGTTAAAATAAAAGTATAATCTTTACCTTTTACAGCTCCCACAATTTTTGTTCCAGAATCAACTCTAAAAGTTCCTGCTGTATTAACAGATGTTGGAGTGTAGTCACTAATATTTTCTTGATCTGAAAATCTTATAAACATTTTATCTTGTGTACCAACATCTCCAATAGTCGTTTCTGTACCCAACATAATTAAATGTCTATCTCTATCAGAAACTAAAGACATTACAGATGCAGTTGGTGCATTTGATATTTCAACTGCCCTTGTATTTAATGCGTTAGAATTGGAATTGATAGGGTTCCAAGAAAAAGATTTACCATTTTTAATTGTAGCAATTAGTTGTTCTCCAAAATTATCTAGTGACCATGATGCAGGATCAATTGTTAATGTTTGAGATAATGATTCAATACCCCATCCTGTAAATACTTCAACTCCTGCACCACTTGAGTGTGCGGATCTAGTTCCCGCTGCAGCTCTTGTAATACCTGTTAAATCATTTGTAGATATGCCAGTATAAGAAATAAATTCAGCTCCAACTTTTATTGTTCCAGTTGAAGGAAAGCCTGTGGTTGAAGCAAGTGTAATTGAGGTTCCTGATCCTCCTGTACCTGCCGTGTCATCTAATAGTGCTCCATTCAATGTGCTAAATACTTGCTGTCCACCACCCCATAGTCCTGTACCCCAACCAAATCCAAATGTAGAACCTAAAGCTCCAGGTTTTATATATGGTGTAATTGTTGCGGATCCTGATCCGTTGACCGTGGTTCCTGCTGCACTTGCCATGGTAATAGTAAATTCATCACTACCGGGAACAGTAACAACTTGAAAAGGATTTGTTGTAAAATTTGCTGCTGTATATCCAGCTCCTGACGGAGGTGTAACTGATGAAAATAAAAATATGTCTCCAGGTTCTAAACCATGAGCAGGTTTATTAACGGTGACTGTTGCTGAAGTATTAACAGTATCAAATGTACAACCAGTTAAAGCTGTGCCGAGTGGAGTAATATCAAAAAAGGCTCCCTCATAATAAACTACTAAAACTTTATTAGTTCCTATTGCAGCGTATTTTCTACCATCTAAATCTGCCCAAATAAATTGTTCTCTAGCTGCACCAATTATAGTGCTCTCTAAAAGTTGTTCCCAACCTCCAATTTTTTCAGGAAGTCCATATCTAAATCTAACAAAATCACCATCAGTCCATTTTCCCTCGGCTCCTGTTTGAGTGACTTGTTTATTAAATCCTGGGGCTATATTTACTCTTGTTAAAGGCATGACAAATTATATCATTTTTAGCTGAAAATTTCTATATATAGAAAAAAATTATAAGGAGTACTCTAAAGTAATTATTATTCTTTTATCACAATCAGTGTGAGAAACGTGAAAATAAGGTGTGTTACTTTTCATACATATAAATCTATTTTCTTCAGACTTAATTTTATCTTGCCCTATTACTGACGTATATCCATTAGTTGAATTCATTTCTAAAATACCTATAAAATTTTTAGAATTTTCATCAATATCTATATTGGGTTCGTGATCATAACTTTCTTTAGATTTAAAATAACAATCTACTCTTGCAGTATATATCTTTTTCACTTTAATTTTCTGTAACAATTCTGAAAGAATTAATGTAATGTAAGGACTAGATATAATTTTTTTATTTTCTTCTTTTATAAAATAATGGATTAATTTAAAAAATTTTATATCATCATGCATATACCAAGGAAAACTACCATGAGTTATATAATGATTAATTTTTTTAAACTGATTATTATCTAAAAAATTATTCTCAACTATCATCTTTTGGATCCGAACCATTTATTTCAGAATAATCATTTGATGTTAAATTTTGAACTTCTTTTGGAAGTAACTCTTGCCAAGAAATAACAATTCTTACTAAAGTATTACCAAAATGTTTTAGTGACATTGGATCTAAATGTAATTTATTTTTTTTAGTTATTATTTCACTTTCATGTTTTTCAAAAATTATATCTACTGAACCGTCATCATGTTGTTGAAACCTCATTTGGAGTCTCCCCAAAATTGTCTTTTGTCCATGTACCACTCTTTATTTTTTCCTTCTTCATCTACATAATGAAGAAATACTTGTGAGTGATAATCACCTTTAAACTGTTCTCTCCAATGTTTTAACTCTTGCCCTAAATATATTACACCGTCACCAGGATTTAGCTCTACAGAATTACCATCAACAAAAATAGGCCACTTAGTCCCATCACTAGATAACATAATTGTAACACTTATTTCACATGAAGGTCTATCAGTATGAGGTTTTAAAATTGCATTTTTTGTATACATTCTCCAAAAAGAATATGTTGGTAAAAGTTTTTTGTTTGTGATTTGTGAAACTTTGTTTTTATATTTTAAAAGTAATGCCTCGGCTGCATGATCACCATAAAACATCGTATCACCAACATTAGATTGTTTAAAATCAAATGAACTAAAATTTGTTTTATGTTTTATTTCAGCATATATACCAAATAAATCAACTTCATCTTTTGTAATAAAGTTTTTAATTACCTTATATTTATAATCTTTTCCTATTTCCATAATCTTACTTAGCCCATGCCACTACAGAAAATCTTACACCTTTTGAAACTGGAGTAATAGTATGTGGATACATAAAATTACTTGGCCATATAATCATAGTGTTTTTTTTCTTTTTTATTTTTTTTTCTCAAACTCCATCTGGTGTTGAAAATATTAAATCACCACCTTCATAATTATCATTCAATAAGTAGATACAACTCCATTGTCTATTTATCCATTTTGATTGATCTGTGTGAAATAGATAGTGAAAAGTTTCTTTGTATCTTAAAACAGAAAGCTCTGACACATGTGGTCTTACTGTTTCAAATTTTGTTGAACTAAAAATTCTATTATATTCCATTAATTTTTCTTGAAAAAGACTGGTAAAAAAATTTGTCCAATGGATTGTTGTCATACTTTTTTCACCTAAATTATTTAATTGCCAAGCATCTGCTTTTCTAATATTTTCATTGACAGTGTTTTCACCTATTGCTGCACTGTGAAATCCTTTATGTTCTTCACATATATTTATAAATGAGTTAAGTATTTCTTCAGGTATGCAATCTTCAAATACTCTAATATAATCAGAAAGAATAATATTTTTTATTTCCATGTTTTTTTATTCCAAAATAAATTTTGATATATTCTAAAAACTTTTTCAAAAGTATACCATCTTTTTTGCATTGTTTTTTGATCTTTATTTTTTTTAATCTTCATCTTCCAAGATGTTCTTTTAAAAGGTATAACTTGCACATAGGGCGTTCCAGCTTTTATAGTTGTTTCTATTAAAGGATATTTATCACCATTCATTATAATAGGAAAGTTAATTTCTCCTGGAAAAGTATCAGTATCTACAATACCAGGTATAATTGAAAATTTATCATTAGTATTATTCATAGGTGGAAGAAATAAACAAGAGTATCCTTTAGGCGTCTTTATAGTCCACGGATTTAAAATTTTAAAAAAATCTTGATTTTTGTTTTTTTGTAGAAAAGGGCACTTATCTCCTAATTGTACAGTTGGATGATTATCACATTTTCCTATATTAAAAAGTTTATTCATAAAATTTGGTGCATCAGGATTATTGTAATAATAAGATTCATTGTCTTTATTAAATTTAAAATGATAATCTATTGGTAGTTTTAAAATATAACCAGCAGTAAGAGTTTCTAAAAATGGAATACATCCTTTTATAGTTCTTGCTTTTGGGTGATGCTCTAAATCCTTAAACCATTTAGGAATATTTGTTTTAGTTAATATTGGATAAATTGGATTTGTTTTTAAATAAGATTCGCTTGCACTAAATTCAATTATTTCTTCAAACATCTGTCATCTTTGTATGACATATATATTAATTTGTAAATAATATTACGGTATTTGTTTTGGACTTAAAAAAGCTATTGAATTATCATTACAATATTTTTCCCAATTTGTTGGTATTGGGTAAGTTAAAGAATCATAATCTAATGCTTCCAAATAATTTTTATAGTTTACAACACTTGAATAAATTGAATCAGAAGAATTATTAGCATCAATATAAGCATTTATTTGTGATAAAACTTGTTGATGATATGCTTTTAATTGAACTTCAGTCATGCTAGGCCAAGAATTTTCTCTACCCATATCTGAATCATAATCTGTGTAAACTATTTCACTTCCATTGTGTGAAATCATTTGCTCTTCAAATTGAGCTTTACGAAAATCTGCATCAGATACTGTTTCAACAACTGCGTCCTTTGAATAATTCAAATCATTTTTTGCATTATCAGTAGCTGCTATTTTAAGTAAATTGTTATTTTCAAATATAAAATATGCCATTATTTATCCTATATCGGTTGATTATCAAAAAATGCTAATGCACCTGGTTTACCAGCTTCAGGTGATCCACCACTCTCATTAGGAGGTGATCCACTTCCGCCATTACCAAAGTTGTTTGCAAACATTGTAAAGTTTCTAGAAAGAGAAATAGAAGCACCCGGTGCACTTCCACCACTTCCTGGGTTACCTGGAGGTCCATTATTAGGAGCATTTTGTCCTCCGTTTCCTCCATTAACTGTAAATAAATTTCCTACGCTGGTTGCTCCACCATTTCCACCTGATGTGTTTCCTCCTGCACCAATTGAAAAAGGTGCTGGTGTACCACCAGATACATTTCCTTTGTAAAATCCGAAAGCTCCTGATCCGCCTGATCCACCAGATCTGTTATGACCAGCGGATCCGCCTCCGCCTCCGCCTGATAATGCGTAAGCATAAAATTTTGATACGTCAGATGGTGGTGCATAAGTTCCAGATGATGGACCAAAATTAATTATTTGAGCA
>Ga0163110_10000774_pt1 | contig 15510 bp, 16 predicted proteins | sample CRUFie1St17metaG_FD_108703 | JGI IMG/M metagenome (GOLD analysis project Ga0163110, IMG submission 108703) | Marine microbial communities from the Costa Rica Dome - CRUD Field 142mm St17 metaG | ecosystem: Environmental > Aquatic > Marine > Oceanic > Photic zone | place: Costa Rica: the Eastern...
AGGTTTCCAGCCAGTTTTCCAAAATTCCAAGTCGTCTAACCAGTTCAACCATTCACTATCGGTGCTAGATAGTAGCCTTATTGCTCGACTGTCAAGAGCCTCTTTGTTAACTGATGATAATGAACCGTTCTCTAAACACTCTTGCCATTCGACTTGCATTTGCCTGATTCGCCGTTTCGCTTCCTCAGGGTTGTCAAAATTTCTCTCACACATGTCGCGTAACTCGAGTAGCCATGTTCGACCATCCTTTGTTATCGGCTCAATTACTCGGTTGGACGGTTTCGATTTACCAAAAGGCCACCATCCCATGTTATTGCGTGAGACCACTAGTTTTTGAACTTGGTTCAAGCAATTAATGGAATCAGGTGAAGATTTCAAAAGTACGACCGTTTTCAGTGGACTATGGGAAGGATTACTATTCATGTCCATGGCTCACCGAAAGAAAAAGCATACAATATGATGTTAGAAAATTACCAAATGAGGCTAAAAAACCGTAATATCAAGGTAGAATATCACAGTAATAAAAAATCTGTTGATGCGTTTGTGGCGGATATCAGTAAAACAGGCAAACTATACTTGCTCGATGAACGAGGTAAGCAATATACCTCAACTGAGTTTGCTAACCTAGTAGGAAATTGGTCAATAAGCGATCAGGATGTAAATCTAGCGATTGGACCAGTTGACGGATGGCAGAAATTTAGCGCCATCAGCACGGACCATATTTCACTATCAAAATTAACTCTGCCACACGAATTAGCCGCAGTTATGCTTGCCGAGCAAGTCTATCGAGCTACTGAGATTATCAAGGGGACAAAATATCATCGAGACTGAGCAAATACTCAAAGATAACCTTCATTTGGCATGTATGTAGATAGAATGATATTAGCCGAGTCAACTATTGTTTGGATATTACTGTTATTTGACGCAGTAATCGGTATTGTGCTAATCCTCGGCTCAAGAAGTCAACCATTTCCTAGGCCTGCTAAACGCTTTGGGACGTTTATGTTGATTATAGCAGGGTTATTGTTCATGGGCCAATCTGCAGAGAATCCAACCAGTCTTGAAGCTCACTTAGGCATACTATCGGTTGTTGGTGCGTTTGGGCTAGTAACCGGGATACACCACATGTTGAATACTCGGCGAGAGGTGCTTGTTGCCCCTATGGCTGGATTCATGTTTTGTGTAGGCGTAACCGGATTAATCACCCAGACATGGGATGATTTAACGCAATTTGAACATTGGGCGGGATTCCTTGCTTTGGTAGTTTTAGCTGGTGGGCAGACATGGTTAGTTTTCCGCGGTTTGCTAATCGGTCGCCTACCACTAGCATGGAGTCAAGCAGGTATGGTTGCATTGCATAGGGGCCAGTTACACGGTCCACACGGGGCGATTGAGTGTTTCGAAAAAGCCTGGGATGGCGATGAGGAACATCTCAACCCAATGGCTTATTCAGCACTTTACAAGATTACTAAATTTCTCAATTTAGACGAACAGGCAGCCCATTGGCACAGTCTCTTTATTGAGTCCGGCGGCAAGAATGCAGTCGCTGTAGAGTGGTTAGATGCGGTAGATGAGTGCCTGAGAAAGATGGGCCAACTAATCGAAGAAACCAGCGAAGAATGACTATAATACGGTAAAAAAACTTATAATTTTGCCGAAAAAGAGCAAATTATGGAATCTTTTATTTACTTTAAAGTATAATATAATATTGACAAAAATGTCCAATCGAGCCAGAAAAATATCATTCTCTCCACTAATGTTGGCGATTCTTGGAATCTGGTTTTTGGCAAATTTATTATCACAATTAGCGTATATAAGATTCAATGGTGCACCCTATGATGGCATAGGCATGCTTGAATCGTTGGGCTCGATATACTATGCAGTCATTGTAATTGAATTACTACTGTGGGCTTGGCTAGCTGTCTTTCTTGTAATAAAATTGGCCAGACATCTATCTAGCCCAAATCAGACAAAAGCGGAAAACGTAAACTGTCCATAAAACCCTAGTTTCTCAACTAAATTAAACGATGAATTCAAGACCCTTCTTGCACAAGAACACTCGTGTCTGATATGTCTGAATTACCAATTTATTCTGGCCGACCGATGGAGATATGCGATCTGTTAAATTTTGAACAAGTGCTTGGAGATATACCATCTGGGGCCAAGATTGTGACAATTGAAGAAGCGAGGTCCAGTTTGCCCACAGCCTGTGCACTGTTAATTCAACTGCAATCGATCAGTGACAGTGCGGCAGATTTGACGGATGAACTTGATATTATTTTGGAGAGTTATGATTCAAATCACAACCATGTCACAGAATTAGCTGATTATCTGGCATCGATGATTCATGAGTGGCATCAAGCGGTAGATTTGTTAGAACAAACTGGAGCAAAAATGGCATGTCTGGATCCGGGCAGACTTGAATGGTATGGTGTTGTGGACGAGCAGCTGGTACTATATTCCTGGACCCAGGGTGAGGAAGATATTGAATGGTATCACAGTATAGATTCCAGCTTCATCGCCCGTAAACCACTCATAGAAGCATGAACTGGCACACACCAGGCGGCGACGAAATGGTGCGAATAAACCGAGTTTATACAGGTACTGGCGATGATGGTACGTCTTCATTTGTCGATGGTTCTAGACACCGAAAATCCCACTTGAGATTCTCAGCAGTTGGCACCTGCGATGAACTGAATTCAATTGTGGGAATCATAAGACGAGAATGCTCGAATTTACCTGACCATAGCGATGGTGGAGCCAGTTCAACCATTGCCAGGATTCGAAAAATATCAGAGGCTGCATTAGGTCGAATCCAAAGCGAATTGTTTGACCTAGGTGCGGAATTAGCTTGTGAACCTAGCAAGTTACCGGAGTATATGGTTCTGATTGACCAACAGCAGTGCGAATCTTTGACAGACGAAATGGATGCTTGGATTGAACAGTTGGAACCACTTACCAGTTTTATTCTTCCAGCAGGAACTGGACCAGAGCCAATAATACATCATGCAAGAACCATTACCAGACGGTTAGAACGGTGTTTGATTGCAATCGAAGATTCGGAAGGAGCCGAATCACTTCGTCCTGAGACAAGAATCTACACCAACAGATTGTCTGATTGGTTTTTCGTATTTGCTCGTTGGGTAACTAAGAATTTAGGTGAGCAAGAAACCTTGTGGACGCCATTGGGTAAAAGACAAGAATCGGCTAATGTAGCATCAATGATTAGGAAATTTCACCAAAATGAGCAAGACTTTGACAACTTAAGCTAAGCCACAACTAGTGGCAAAATTCATCGCTTCCTGTATTACTCCTTTAGTTTCAGTATGGGTTGCCATGTCCAAAGCGAGACCCCAATCAAGCCACATATAATCACGGTGTTCTTTTGACAGCCTTACAGTTATTTTTTCTGTTGTTGCAAGATACCAATATACCTGTTTTCTAGTTCGCTTTCCTTTATATTTGAAACTGTAATTCGTCGAGGTTTCGAAACCTGTAACAAATTCTATTTCAGAAATGCCGGTTTCTTCCGCTAATTCCCTTGCCGCAGTAGCCTGCTTGTCAACATCATCATCTTCGACGTGTCCCTTTGGCAAGTCCCAATGACCTTGTGGATACTGTAGTAGTAAAATAGTTCCATAATTAACCAGAACCACTCCACATGAGGTTTCCATGATACTCGGATAGAGGCATTAGTGATGATATTTTTTATTGACAAAGTAAGAAACTTATACATTGTCGCCACCTAGTCTTGACAGATGAGTGCAGATCATATCCCTCAATTCGACAAAATAGTTGCTGACTCCGATTTTGACGGATTGTGCGGAGCAGCCATACTCAAGAAATTTAACCCCGATGCAGAGGTTATTTTTTCCCATGCCGCATTAATCCGGAGTGGTAGTTTTGACGGTTTGATAGATTCTAAAACTGCAATTGTAGATTTACCATTCCACGAAAACTGTGGTTGGTATTTGGATCATCACCAGACAAACAAACCATCGACAGAAGAGCTGTCAACCTTTACTTCAAAAGGAGGAGTAATTGATTGGCAACCGACTCCTTCTGCAGCAAGATTAGTCTATGAAATAATTAAGCCATACTGTGATCTGTCTAATTTTCTTGATTTGATGCCGTTTGTGGACGCGTTAGATTCAGGAGGAATAACCCTGCAACAATTCCAAGAGGACGACGAACTGATGAGATTTAGTAGGACCTTGTCAAAAACCGAATCCGCCTATATGCAAATGATCGTCGAGATGATGGTCAATGGTTCGAGGATAGAGCACGTATTAACCAAACCTGAGGTTGCTGAGAAGTTAGAGTATCAGCGCATACACAGGTTAGAGCTATCCCAAGTAGTTGAGAAGAATACACACGTGATTAATCGCTTAGCAATATGCCACCTAGAAGATACAGGTTTTTTCACAAATGGATATCTGGTTACTGCAACAGTGGGCGAGGATGCCGATGCCTGCTGTATAATCCACGGATATTCGGATGGTAGCGTCGACAATCCTGACCGGCCACCATTGTCTGCAAGTTTTTACGCTAATTCCTTCCTCGAAGAAGGCCAAGATAGATACGATCTATCTCGTCTTGCTACTGCATTTGATCCAAGTGGTGGGGGTCATGTAAATGCGTGCGGTTGTCGCATACAAGAACCAGGGCTCGAGCATAATCTTGCTAATTGGATAGATATGTGGCAGCGTCGTGATACTGAATTAAAAGTGAACTAGAGCACTGAAAAAATGTAAAGGAAGCCGAGAAAAGCGTGGATGAACACAAGTGCCATTACAAAGTCAGCAGCTCTACCATGTTTGGTTTTCTCAACGGCAAAACTCTCATTGGCCAGACGTTTTGCGCGCGTCTTCTTGCCTAAGTTCACCATAATTAGCAGCAGCACAAGTCCTAGTGGACCAATGAACCCGTGAAGACTAGTTGGCCATATCTCAGCAAGAATATCGCCTTCACTGCGCCATCCAGCGATCATCCTGCCAAGAAATGCAACCCCTACTACACCGAATCCAGCCCATAATATCATCTCCCCGGATTTTTCGTGCTTTTCCATAGCCATTTTTCTCTCTTCACCTTTGAGAGATTTACTCCTTTTACGCCATGAATATTGTTGCCACAGCCAGAATATAAGGACACTAGCCAGTATAGGATGGGCTAGTAAGGCGATAACTCGTATGTAATCCATAGGCTCAGTCAATATACTCCACGCGTTCTTTGTTCATGAACACTAGTGATGAAATAACTTTTCTCAGGATATTTTTGTTTTGACCGTGCCGGTTAATTGAATAGCATCCGACTTAGCGGCTATTATGTAGGAGGCGTCAGGTTTGCAGGAAGAGCATGTTTCAAACTGTCTAGATATCGCCTTCAAGACCAACATTCCCAAACAGCAACGGAAGGCTAGAGTGGCAAAGTCTGCTGATTGGCTGATTATGGAAAAGAAATGGCGAAGTATACTGACCTTGGCACTGGATGAAACGGAGATTCCCGGCGATGATGACGATGTTTCTACACCCAGAAACCAACGCATAATGCGCCGTAGAAATCGTGGCAATTCACCAAAATCTGCCATAGACTGGCTTCCCGATAATGATGCCATTGTCGCTGATAAATCCGAATCACATGCTTTTAGATTGGCTGTGTTATTGATAAATAAACAGTTGAAGAGGGGAGAGTGGAATGACGATTTGACCGCGTTGGAAAACATCACACGAGAGCATTGTTTGACCAACGGAGTCGACAAAATATGGCACATACTAGGGCAAAAAACGGCACTTTTAGCACAATTTGCCGCATTCCCGGTGGCCAAAAAGAAGGCCAAATCTAGCACTAGGGTTGATATCAATGTTGGCCGAATCGACGTCTTTGACAGTGAACAGTTAGCTACTGCGATTAGCGCCCTTTCACCACTGTGTAAGGATGCAAACCAACAAATTGCCATACAAAAGGTGCAATCACAACTTTCGGCTGCCCGTTCACTAGATGTTAACGCCGAGTTGCTAACACTGAGTGGCAAGGCCTCAATCATCTCTGTCGTTTTAGCCATAGCAAGCGGCTTGAACGCTGATAAACCGATTAAGCAACTAGCCAAAGCAAATCAAGAACTAGCCGATGAGTTCACAGATTTAGTTCGCTTGATGGACGGTGTAGTTGAAGATTGGGAGTCTAGTACGGGTAATACAGACAATGGTTTAGGCAGGGCTCGACAGAGGTTTGCTTGGTTAAACTTCCCAGATTCAGTTAGTGAATTGACTCCCGAAGAGATAGCAGACGGAATTGAAATTCTCAAATCCATCCCTAATGCTCACACCCAACTACAGAATCTTCGGTGGATTCATCTCTCTGCACTTGCCAGAACTGGTAATGCTAAACAGGCGGCTGATTTATTGACAGCAAATACCCTTGATCAATCAATAGAAATTGACAACTTGTATGATTTGGTTTGCTCCCTGAAATCTCCAGATGTCGAAGATTGGTTGATAGAGCAACTACCGTCACTTGATGAGGGTGCCCTGATTCATATTGCCGGCGACGCAAGGACCTCGCTCAGATTGAAGAATGAATGTTACAAGAAAATGCAGGATATGGGTGGTGAAGGCTGGGACAACTCATCAATACAGGCGGTAGAGGTATTTGCGCAAAAACTTGAATTAAGAAGGTTAAGTAAAATTCTGACCAGTAACGATATTGCCCCGATTTCTCATCCGTATGAAGCTCTGTTGTCTTACCACATATTAGCCACCAATAGTGAGCAAGATTTGTGGGATAAATTCGTAGAAATTAGAAAATTAGCTCTAACCTCAATACACAGTACTGAGCCACCTAACTATCTTACGCCAATGTCTCAGAATCTAATCATGCTTATGGAGGGCAACAAGGCAGACGATAAGCCATTTACTGTCTTGCCAAAAAAAGCCTACCAAGCGCTAAAACAAGCTAGAAATGCGCTAAAGGAGGGCGGTACAGGAATTGCCTCAAAAACTCATATTGAACATCTCCAGAACAGTGTAAAGCAGGCAGAATTATCGATACTGGAAGAAAATTTACTTTCTGTATTGATCAAAACTCTGAAGCTCAATCAGGCTACAATATCGCTGCAGCATGGCGAATCTGGTGATGATATTTTGGCAATTTTGAATGATTTAGTCGTCGGCTTTGAGATACCAACTAGACTAGTTCGCTCAGTGAGGCAATTGGTGTTTGATTATGACATCGGGTTGTCAGACTTGGTGTCATGGTATCAAAGTAATGACCCGCTATCACCTTGGCATACACTAGCTAGGGCAGCACTATTTGCTCAGGAAAATGATGAATTAAACGCAGCTCGAGAATACCGCCGAGTAGCCGAGAGCGGAGCATTTGACTTTGAGAATTCAATGGTGCTTTACCGGAAATCAATTATTCATTTGGCTCATGCTGAGCAGTGGAGCGAAGCAGTTGATTTGTTAAACAATCAACCAGCCCTCAGAACGGCGATTACCAAAAGATTCCAACTCTATCTTAAAGTGTCATTTACTGCCAGTAATCAGAAAACCAATGAAGCAACTCAACTGCTGAAGGAATTTGTTAGGCGGACAAGAGAAGTCGAGGAAGAGAACCTTGACGGCGAAATAGTCAAGAAAAATATCACCTTTTTTGCTGAGGATGAACTTGATAGTTTACGCAATTATCCATTCGAGCATTCAAGAGTATTACCATCTGAGCCATTTTCAGGTCGCGTGACCGCTGCATTAAATTCCATTCAGCGAAATAAACGTAGAACCAGACACGGGTTTGATGGTAGATTCCGCACTGAGATGCTTCAAACCCCACCATCAATAATGGCGCTATACGATATAGCAAGGGATTCTGCGGAAAAGAATCCTATTGAAGGGCTGATGTATCTTGAAAGGGCGCAGAATTCGGGTAAATTCTCGACCTCAGAAATGAAACGCCTGTATGATGCAGAACGGAGTCTTTTTGCCACCCACAAGAAACAAATTCCGAACTCTGCTCGACGTTATTTGAAAAATCTGGCTCTGCCACCACTGGTGATTGTGGATACTAACATCTTGGTTGATGCATTGGTCGATAAAATTGCTCAAAATCTAGAACTGGCCAGTGAGACAAGCCTTGATTCCTTCGAACATGACAATTTTCACAAAGTGCTACTCAGCCGGGCGAATGCTGGTAGAATCAATTTATGGTTGCCTTCAATAGTTAGGCACGAGATTACAGAACTTAGCAAAAACCACGGTAGGTTACGGGCTAAATTCCAGTCTTCGTTGGTAAAGCCGGAGGTATTAGACTCTGTTTTTGATGATAAGAAAATAGCTGAACTAGTGGATGAGATTATTACGGAATTTAATCGTTGGAAACCATTTGATGTACACCTCGAAAACGAAGCTAAAGAAGCAGAATGTGTTGAGCAAATTACGAATTTTTTGAGTGAATATGTCGAAATTTATGAAGAACTTACTGAAATGAAAATTGCGAGAGATAAAAAGCAGAACCGGACAACTATCGGTGCCGATTCAGTCTACCCAGAAGAGGCTGACCGTAACATTATGGCGATCGTTAAACTGTTAGCATCACAATCACTAGAAGGCTTGGGTAGTATACTGATTGCAACCAGAGATGGAGATTTTACACTCACCGCAAGAGCGTTCGAGGAGCGCTTTGGATATGGGATAATCAAGAATAGTAAGATGCTGAATACTTGGCTTTCATAATCAACCTGCGTCCACAATCTTACACTTGAGGATTTTATTTTCACATATGTGAAATTATTGCATCGCCAAATTCGCTACACTTTAACAGCGTAGCATCATCCATCAACCTCTCAAAATCGTAAGTCACGGTCTTAGCAGAAATCGCTCCTTCCATACCCTTGACAATAAGGTCTGCTGCATCAGACCACCCCATATGTCGTAACATCATTTCAGCGCTTAGTATAACACTACCTGGGTTTACTTTGTCTTGGCCTGCATATTTTGGTGCTGTTCCATGTGTTGCTTCGAATATGGCGATTCCTGTATCATAGTTGATATTGGCACCTGGTGCGATACCAATTCCACCAACTTGGGCGGCCAAGGCGTCAGAGATGTAGTCACCGTTAAGATTCATAGTTGCCAACACTGAATATTCGGCTGGCCGGGTGATGATTTGTTGCAACATAGCATCTGCAATCACGTCTTTCACAGTAATTGTTCTTCCAGTATTGGGATTTGTAAACGTACACCATGGTCCACCATCTAGTTCAGTTGCGTTGAATTCATTTTTCGCCAACTCATAACCCCAATCTCTAAATCCACCTTCGGTGAATTTCATAATGTTGCCTTTATGCACTAGTGTGACAGAATCTTTGTCATTATCCACTGCATATTGTAACGCCGCTCTGACGATTCTTGCAGTTCCTTCACGGGAAATTGGTTTTATGCCAATACCTGAGGTTTCCGGGAATCTTATTTTGTCTACGCCCATTTCATTTTGTAGGAAATCAATCAATTTCTTGACACCTTCTGTCCCGGCTTCCCACTCAATTCCAGCATACACATCTTCGCTATTTTCTCTAAAAATAATCATATCAACATCTTGCGGTGCTCTGACCGGTGACGGTGTTCCATCATACCATCGAACAGGTCTTACGCAAGCGAAAAGGTCTAATTTTTGTCTGAGTGCGACATTGAGTGATCTAATCCCGCCACCCACAGGGGTTGTTAACGGTCCTTTAATCGAAACTAAGCCGTTTCTCATTGCACTGAGTGTTGCTTCAGGTAACCATTCCCCGGTGTTGTTGAATGCTTTTTCTCCTGCCAAAACTTCAACCCAGTGTATTTGCTTATTCCCATCAAATGCCTTGGCTACCGCAGCATCAACCACTTTGATCATTACCGGGCTTATATCAACGCCAATACCATCACCTTCGATATAATGGATAATTGGGTTATTTGGTATGTTAAGTGTGCCATTTTCTAATGTGATTGTCTCTCCTGCCATTCGACTCGGTTAGCCCTAAGAGGATTCCCTTCAATAATGAACCGCACATCGGAGTGTCATGCTGGGACGAGTCGAGTGGAAAGGGGGCTCAAAAGTAGACTGTTTCAATGAATCAGGCGACAGGCTAGAGATTGACTGGAATAACGGACCATCACCGGTTCAAGTTACCCTCCAGATGATTGGTGCATGTTCGCTCGCAGATATTCAAACCGGTCTGAAGGATAGAAAAATAGACAAAATTTGGATTGAGTTAGATGCCGAGCGAGCCGAGACTGCACCACGCGTATTTACTAAAGTACACATGGTGTATCATGTTGATGGTGAAGCACCAAAAAAATTGGTAAAGCGACTAGTACACAAGAGCCATGAAACTTACTGTAGCGTATCGAATATGTTCAACTCAACTGTTGAATTCTCCTCAAGCGTTATTGTTAATGGTGAAATTTGTTGATGATAATATCTGCATAGCCTTGGTTAATACGTCTCTGAGAATGTCATGTAATGGTATCCAAGCGCTAGGGATTGACTTTGGAGCTGCTTCCAGTCTTAGGATATTATTTTCTGATTTTATCTTGGCGTAAGGTCTTACTGGGCCAGACCCATCGACATCTATGATCACTGAAATTTGATACTCATTCTCACATTTTGTGACCCTTGCTGTGCTTGGGTTCAATTTTGCATTGCCAGGAACATTACTGATAATCTCCTTTCCTTCAGAGGAATGCAATTCCTGTCTAACAAGTATTTCGAGTAACTCGCTGATAGTCTCGTCCGGGAGCGAAAAGCCTCCACTTTCATTGACTAAGTCTACTGTATTGCCGTTGGTTGTTTGAATCGTTTTTTCTTCGTCCGCAAGTAGGATTGCCAGATTTTCGTTTTGCTGTTTCTTCACGTCATTAGCACTTGTAATTTGATTATTACCCGAGACTCCAAGTTCGGCAAATATATCGATGTCATCTGCGTCAAAAGAGTCAGGTATCTCGAAGGCCCCATCATCAAACATAGTGTTAATTCAGCAATCATCATACTTAATGTGGTGTTACTCACTATCGCCTTTTGCATCATGATAGATTAATCTACTAGCAGGTTGAAAAGAGTCAAAGGTAACGGGCTTTTGGCAATAATGTGGCTAGCGCTATCGGTAGACGGCTCCTAATATTGGCACTAGCCGGTATATTCCTCTCAACACCGCTAAACACAGTGAATAGTTTTCCCAACGGTGTTGGAGAGATTGGCAATGATGGTTGTTTGTGCCATGGAGCCTCAAATTCCGACACTAAAATTTCCATCTCCGGACTGCCAGAAAAGTTTGAATCAGCTACTAACTATAGTTTACAGTTGACCATCTCCAATGAAGAAATTGCGCGCAACAATCAATCTGCTCAGGGAGGATTCAGAATAATTGTAAATATTGGAGTGTTATACTTCAATAACTCTGAAGGCATTATCATCGATGACGGTTGGACGCACCAAGAATCTTCAAACCAGCAAAGAATTTGGAATTTCTCTTGGCTATCACCAGACGATAATACAACGATGGCTAGATTGCTAGTCTATGGTAATGCGGTAAATGGTAATCAGCAACAGACAGGTGATAACTGGAACGATTTAGAGGTCTATATTCCAGGTGTCCAAAACTTCGACCCGATACCAACGGAAACAATGACCGAGCATGAACTGGAAACCTTTGACCGAGCTATGCTGTTTTTTGGACTTATTGTCCTACTATACATTTGTTACAGAATAATCAAAGATTAATTGACGAATTCGATACTTTTGTTTCTCAGTGCTCTCATCTGTCGATTCTCGCTCGAACCATGAATTTGCTCGCTCTTGACTCCGGTGAGAACTAACATGACTCTGATTTCGTCACCCAATTCTTCATCAACAGCAGCACCCCAGATTATCTTTGCATGTGGCGATATTTTATCCTGAATTATTTGAGCACATTTTTCCGCCTCTCCAAGCGTCAGATTGGGTCCGCCAACAACATTGATCAGGGCACCTCTTGCATCGCTAGTGTCCAGTTCTAATAGTGGTGAGTGTAAAGCCTCAAGAGTTGCTTCCTCTGCTCGATTTTGTGCTGAGGAGGCACCTAAACCAATCATTGCAACCCCGCTGCCTGATTTAATGACAGCTTTCAAATCCTCAAAGTCAAGATTTACCATGCCATCGGTTGTTAGTAATTCGGTGACACCAGTAATCGAACGTACGAGTAATTCATCTCCGACCCTGAAGGCGCTGGCAATGGGCAAATCTTTCACCCCGTCTATTTCCAGTAGCCTTTCGTTTGGAATAACAAGTATTGTGTCACAATGTTCTCTTAGTCTTTCAAGCCCCCACTCAGCATTCTGCTTACGTAATGATCCTTCAGACTTGAATGGATATGTAACAACTGCGATAGTCATTGCTCCTTGTTGTTTTGCTAACCGAGCAATATGTCCGGCTGCACCGGTTCCTGAACCACCACCCATGCCAGCGGTAATAATTGCCAATTGGGTATCATTGGTGATCCGTCGAAGGACCATCTCAGATTCGAGTGCGGCTGCTTCTCCTTTTGTTGGGTCACCTCCAGCCCCTCTGCCTCGTGCAGTTCTCCCAATCAACACTTTTTCCTCGAGTGGAGACATCAGTAAGGCTTGAGCGTCGGTATTAATGGCATATCCAGTAACATAGCTACTGTCAAACAAGCCTTCCTCTGCCAGTCGGCTGACGGCGTTACAACCTGCTCCACCGGCACCATACACTCTAATTCTTGGTTGTAGCGATTCTAGTAGGGCTTTCAACTCTTCCTCATTACCTTGACCAGGCGGGATGTCACTTGGAGTGATCTTAACCTGCTCTTCTTCGCTTAACTCTAAAACGCGGTCAATTAAATGGCGCATGGTGGTAAGGTTGACCAAGTATCTTTGAAGGTGCCGACGAATCTTGGGGGTAAAGTATCTATTTTACAATAGTTTACTTTGAGCCAGATTAGTCTTTCAAACCTTCTTCTGTTACTTGATATACGCACTCTCCATCAGGCAGGTTGGGGGAATCGACTAATCTGGCAATTCTCCTGCCACCTTTGGCCTTACGTAGATACAATCTAAATGTGCTAGCGTGAGCTAAAACGTGCCCACCAATTGGCTTAGTAGGGTCGCCCCACATTGCGTCTGGCTTGGAGTGAACCTGATTAGTAACAAGGACTAGTGCGTTGTTGATATCTGCTAATTGTTTCAGTTCCTTCAAATGTTTGTTGAGTTTTTGCTGTCTGTTAGCGAGCATGCCACGGCCAATGAACTCGGCTCTAAAGTGACTGGTTAGTGAATCTACAATTATCATTTTGACATTGAGCCCTTTGCTCATGCGCTTAATCTCATCAACCAGTAGCATCTGATGGGCAGAGTTGTATGCTCTTGCGACGTGAATTCTTGCTAGAACTTGTTCGGGATCTAGATCAAGACCTCTTGCCATTTGGGTAATTCTCTCTGGTCTGAAGGTATCCTCTGTATCGATGTAGAATACATCACCGTCAAATCCACCCTCTTCTACAGGCAGAGTGCAATTGACAGCTAGTTGATGACCAATTTGTGTCTTCCCGCTGCCAAAGGCTCCGTAGACCTCAACGAGTGCTTGTGTTTCAAACCCGCCACCTAGCAGGTCATCGATTGACTGTACCTTGGACGATAGCTTTTGAACTTCTTTTCTACGCTCTAGTAGGTCACCACCAGAAACGAACCCACCAATGTTGGCCATTTTCTTTGCAGCAGCAATGATCTTGCCAGCGACCGATTCACCTATTTCCGCTTGTTCGGCTAAATCCGCCGGAGACATAACTGCTAGTGATAGTAAATCATCGAAACCTGCTTCTCTTAGTTTCTCTGCGGTTGCCGGACCAACACCAGGTAAGTCCTCAATTTTCGCCTCTGGCTCTTCTTCGTCAGCGGTCATCAGTAACACCGTGTCCTCTAGAGGGTCTTCATTCTTTTCAATTTCAATCTTAGTTTTCTTGCTTGCTTTGGTCGCCATTTCTCTTCACTTCCATGTCGAACCAACTCCCATTGGTATATGAAGGAAGCAAACAGACATATTCACAAATATTACTGCAAATCGCCGCCTTTAGAATCTTTTTTCGGGTCACTGAACAGGATTTTTCACTTTAACATTCAGATTAACCGTGTGTTAAAGTAATAGAAAAATCGGATATTTATCATAGATTTTCAGTTGGCAATGGGTTCGGATTACTCTCCTCATCATTGTAGGTAATTGTGACTTCGTGGTCGATATTCACTTGTTCATCAGAACTGCTCAATTCCACATCCAACGACCAAATCTGTTTACCGATATTTAGTTCATTGTGCATCCATTGTGCATTTTGGCCATCTGCTATTTGCTCTTTCCCCGATTCGCGTGAGACCCCTTCGCCGGTTAGCAACCATTCGACGGTTACCGGTGCAGCGCCTAGGCCAAAGGCGTTTGCAGGATTTTCAATGGTCGAGTCAATAGCGATTTGATTGGGTGCTGGGCATTCACAATCAGGTGTGGTGTCAATGTTCATGGTATCGGGGTCTGTAGTTCCTGATTGCCCCCACAATGTGCGCTTATCAATCCTAATCGTTATTGTGGTATTTGCTTCATTGCCAGCTTCATCGATAGCGCCAAGATTAGCAGTGAATAGACCATGGGTTGCATATGTGTAGGTTATTTCACCAGTTTCATTAGCGTCAACCGTTATGCGACTACTGCCATCCCCTGCCTCGAAATAAAAGGAATCAATTTCTCCCGCAGCAGACTTTGTATAAGCATAATCAAAAGATAGTTCGACACCTGAGAACGAAACTTGCTGGCCATTCTGGATATTTTCTTGAATCATACCAGATGTTTCATCGTAGTAGATTACCAGCTCAATATCAGAATCATTACTCGACTCTTCGTCACCCATGCAGCCTGCTAACGTTGTTGCGCAAAGCAACAGCGCTACCAAAACCGGGCAGGTCAGGATTCTTCGCATGATAAAACCATGAAGAGCGTAAGTAGATAAGACAATGCCAATAAATAGTCAATTTGCAATAATTTTACTGGTTTTTAGAAAACTTCACCATCGGTGGTTTGAAAATAGGTTAACTCGGCGGTTTGCATAACGAGGTGGGGTAGTCTGGATATCCCGTCGGGCTCATAACCCGGAGATCGATGGTTCAAATCCATCCCTCGTTACCACTAACTGTATTCATAATAGTCATGCTTGGGTTGTAAAGAGTTCAGAGCATTCTGCAATTTCTGATTTGCCGCCATGTCGCCCCGTTGTATTGCATCTATTTGCTGCGAAAACTTCTGGTGAAGTAGTTCAGCTTGAGAATTATTGTGAAAAATTGGCAATTTCAAAGCATTAAGCACAGAATTTACCTCCACAGGCGGCAAATTTTCTGGCTTCACAATATATTGCTGACCAGATTTTATCACCGATTCAACATTTGTTAGCGAATCAATCAGTAGTTCGCTTATTTTTTGATTATTCGGCATTAGTGTTAGTCCATC
>Ga0163110_10000775_pt1 | contig 15500 bp, 15 predicted proteins | sample CRUFie1St17metaG_FD_108703 | JGI IMG/M metagenome (GOLD analysis project Ga0163110, IMG submission 108703) | Marine microbial communities from the Costa Rica Dome - CRUD Field 142mm St17 metaG | ecosystem: Environmental > Aquatic > Marine > Oceanic > Photic zone | place: Costa Rica: the Eastern...
CGGGCCTTTGTATGCCATATCGCTTGGCCTCGCCTGTAGGAGCTTTAGTCAATGCCACACATAAATTTATTGCCATGGAGAGAAAAACAAAGGGAACAACAAAAGAAGCAATACCTTGGCATTTTGGGGTTCGTTGCTATTGCCGCGCTTGGCTTAATGTACCTTGTAGGTATGGCAATTGACCAAATCACCCAAAATCAAAACCAACGAAATCAGTTCTTACAGCAACAAATTGCCGTGCTGGATGTGAAAATAGCGAAAATTAAAGACATCAGAGAAAGTAAAGAAGCACTTGAACAACAAATTGCGCTAATAGAGCAACTTCAAGATAGTCGAAACGTTGCGCCTAACGTGATTAATGAGCTTGTCAAAGTCACACCATCAGGCATTGCTTATCTCAGCCTTAAACGCCGAGATAGGAAGATAGAAGTTTTGGGAATTAGCGACTCTAATAACCACCTCTCAGAGTTTATGCGTCAATTGGAAGATTCCGACATTTTCATCAATGCAGAACTTACCTCCATTGTAGCCAACACGGGCACCGCTGAAGCCGGAAGCGAATTTAAACTTAACTTTTCAATAAGCCCCGTTCTCATGCCGTTACCTAAAGCGCCGGAAAAGGAGCGTAAATCGTGATTCGGTTTGACTTCTCCAAACTCAAGGAAATGAATGAGCTCGACCCCGAGCAAATGGCAATTTGGCCATTTGAGGTCAAGGTAGTCGTAGCCTTATTTCTTCTCATCTTAATGAGTGGTGTTGGGTATTTTGTGATCGTCAAAGATAAACTCCCCATTCTGGCTGCAGCGGAAGTCACAGAACAAGATTTAAAGCGTAGTTATCGTTCAAAGTACGCAATTGCAGCGAATATGGAGGCATATCAAGAACAGCTGACTCAGCTAAAAAGTGATTTTGCCACCATGCTTAAATCACTGCCAACCTCAAATGAAACGCCAGGCTTATTAGATGATATTACTTTCATTGGCACTTCATCAGGGCTAACCTTCAAGCTGCTTAATTGGCAACAAGAAGTGCCAAAAGAGTTTTACTCCGAACTCCCTATTCAAATGGAAGTACAAGGGCGTTATCACGACTTTGGTCTTTTCCTTGCTGATATTGCCGCACTTCCTCGCATCGTTACCGTACACAACTTTGAAATCAAAGAAGATGGGGAGTTACTCAACCTTCAACTACAAGCAAAAACATATAGAACCGCCCTGCAAGAGGGAGTAAAAGATGAAAAGTAAATTGCTGTTGCTTTCTCTTATGCTTCTCAGTGCTTGTAAGCCGCAAATGGACGACCTAAAACAATTTATGGTTGAGGTAGAAAGCACTCCACCTATGGCGATTGAGCCCTACCCAACATTTGAAACCAAACCCGCTTTTAAGTATGCGGTTGAAAACCTAAGAAGCCCTTTTCAAAGAGCCAAAAACGCCCAACAAGAAGTCGCCCAAAAAACCATTGCTAACTGCCTACAACCCGATTTTGAAAAAGGCAAAATGCCATTGGAACAATTCGGCATCGATGCACTTGAAATTCAAGGTTTTTTCACCACCCAAGGAAGCACCTGGGGCATCATTAAGGCAAATGATGGATTACTGTATAAAGTCACTACAGGCGATCGCCTTGGGCTATTTTTTGGCGAAATCACACACATGATAGACAACACCATCTACTTCACGGAACTATTACCGGATGGAACAGGTTGTTGGAAAAAGAAAGAGTCCAAACTAAGTCTTGCTAAGGACACCGGAGAAAACAACAATGTTTGAGTCGATGATGACAACACACACCTTCAAAATAACACCACAAAGAAAGTGCTTTTCGGCTTTAATCATGACGCTCTTATTTAGTTTCTTTACCATCGCGCAAGAAACACCGTCTCCAACACTCGTCAATACCGAAAAGCTGCTATCCAAAAAGCAAAATACAGCTTTAATCGATATTCAATTCGCAAGGCAAACGCCTACGAAAGCGAGAACCACAGTCAAGTTCAATAATACGGCTTACCAAATGATTGTCAGCAAAAATGGACAAAGTCTGGTGATCGATTTTCCTGATGTAAGGCTTGGTGAAGAGCAACTCTATAAATTGAACGTTGAAGACTTTGGCACGCTCGTTAAAAGCATTGAAACCTTTGAGGATAATCGTTCAAGCCGCGTGGTATTAACGACACATAGCGATTTCGATTATGTTCACCAAAAAAACAGCCATGAATTATTCATTGATGTCAGCCCCAAAATTCAATTAACAGAAGAATCAAAAGAAGCTCAGAAATACTCAGGGGCACCCATTTCGCTGGATTTTCAAGACGTATCTGTCAGGCAGGTTCTACAAATTATTGCACAAGTTAACGGATTCAACCTTGTCACAACAGATACTGTAACAGGCAACGTCACCATCAATTTAAGTAACGTGCCTTGGGATCAAGCGCTTAGTATGATCCTTAAAATTAAAGGTTTAGATCAACGCCAAGAAGGCAACATATTACTAATCGCACCAGCTGAAGAATTAGCTTCAAGAGAAACGCAGCAGCTGCAATCACAAAAACAAGTTGCTGATTTAGCTCCGCTTCGAACACACAATATCCAGATTAACTACGCCAAAGCATCAGAACTTGCGCCTATTCTCAAGTCAAAAGACAGCAGCATATTAAGCGCTAGAGGTTCAGTAACGGTTGATGAAAGAACCAACTCACTCATCATCAGAGACACCCAGGAATCCATTAACAATGCAATGAACATGGTGCAAATCCTCGACATCCCAGTTCGACAAGTGCTTATCGAATCGCGAATGGTGACAGTGAGAGACGGCGTTGACGAACAAATTGGTGTTCGATGGGGGTTCACTGATCAGCAAGATACCGATGGTATTTCCGGATCAATTGAAGGTGCAGAAACCGTTGCCAATGGTGAAATTCCAGCCATTGCCGATCGACTCAATGTCAACCTACCTGTTAGCAACCCAGCAGGAAGAATTGGCATCAGTGTAGCAAGGCTTATTGATGGCACAATTCTCGATTTGGAGCTTTCCGCTCTTGAAAGTGAAAACAAAGGGGAAATCATCGCAAGCCCAAGAATAACAGTGGCAAACCAACACGAAGCTTATATTGAACAAGGCACTGAGATTCCTTATGTGCAATCAACGTCCAGTGGTGCCACATCTGTCACATTCAAAAAGGCCGTGCTAAGTATGCGCGTCATTCCTCATATCACGCCAGATAACAGAGTCATATTAGACCTTGTTGTCACTCAAGATACCCGAGGAGAAACAGTCTCTACGCCAACAGGTCCTGCTGTTGCTATTGATACCCAAGAAATTAGCACTCAAGTGCTCGTAGAAAATGGTGAAACCATCGTACTTGGCGGAATATTCCAGCAAACCACAACAGATGCTGAGAATAAAGTTCCTGTTTTGGGCGATCTTCCTGCTATCGGACGATTATTTAAGAATTCTCAGCAAGTCAATGATAAGCGAGAACTCTTAATATTTGTCACGCCTAAGATTTTATCGGAAGCGTTATAGCGTAAAGCTCAATACTTAAACCTTTCATTTATTTACGCGTAATTGGCTATATCGATTTGCACGAACAACCTAAATTCTGCTTAAAAATTTGGTGCTGAGGTGTATTTTTCGAACTTAAAAAGCAAGAATGACGCCATGGAGAGAACATTATTAACCCATACATGACTTATTTATCAGCGAAAACTTGCATAACTCCGCGGACTCCTGAGATAATCGCGCACTCGAAAATCTCGAGGGGGGTTTGTTTCTCCTATAATAAAAGTAACTAATCAAAATATTGTGACGTAATTGTAAAATGGCCGAAAAACGTAATATCTTTCTAATTGGTCCTATGGGTGCCGGAAAAAGCACCATCGGAAGACATCTAGCAGACCAATTACACTTGGAGTTCTACGATTCCGACCAGGAAATTGAACGCCGAACCGGAGCCGATATAGCCTGGGTTTTTGATATTGAAGGCGAAGAAGGGTTCCGTACCCGTGAAGAGAATGTCATTGCAGATCTCACAGAAAAGCAAGGCATCGTGTTAGCGACAGGTGGCGGTTCTGTAATCCGTAAATCTGTACGCAATAGACTATCCGCTAGAGGCATTGTCGTTTATCTAGAAACTACTGTAGATAAGCAGGTCGCCCGAACACAACGCGATAAGCGCCGCCCTTTATTACAAAACACAGACAACCCTGAATCTGTACTTAAAGATCTCGCGGGTGAACGTAACCCGTTATATGAAGAGATTGCTGACTATACCGTGCGCACTGATGACCAAAGCGCTCGGGCTGTAGCCAACGAAATTATCAATCAGATCGGGTTGTAATATTATCTTCTAATTTAATAAAACCGGAGAAATGCGCTTGTCAACCATTCACGTAGCATTGGGAGAGCGCAGCTATCCCATCGAAGTCCAATCAGGGACGCTAACTGCCTCCCCTGATTGCTCTCAAATCTCGCAATATATTCATTCTACTACCGCTGTTATTGTCACTAACCCGACTGTCTCTGCACTGTATCTCGACAAACTGAAAAAACGTATTTCATCGAACATCAAAGTACATGTTGTTGAAGTACCTGATGGCGAGCAATTTAAAAGCTTCGAAACCTTTGAGCAAGTGCTAACAAAACTCCTCGAAATTAACGCCTCACGAGATACCACCATATTGGCTTTGGGTGGAGGCGTCATTGGCGACCTAACGGGCTTTGTTGCAGCAACCTACCAACGCGGCATCCCTTTTATCCAAGTACCGACAACACTGTTATCTCAGGTTGACTCGTCAGTTGGCGGCAAAACAGCGATAAATCATCCACTTGGAAAGAACATGGTCGGTGCGTTTTATCAACCACAAGCTGTCTTTATCGATACGGATACGCTAAGTACGCTTCCTGCGCGCGAATTTGCAGCTGGCATGGCTGAAGTCATTAAATACGGCATTATCTATGATGCTGAGTTTTTTGATTGGATAGAAAGTAATATTGAACCTCTAAAAGCACTCGACGCTGAAGCGTTAGCTTATGCCATTGGCCGCTGCTGTCAGATTAAAGCCGAGATTGTTGCTCAGGATGAAAAGGAGTCCGGCATTCGAGCATTACTTAACCTCGGGCATACCTTCGGACACGCTATAGAGGCCGAGCAAGGGTATGGGAAATGGCTTCACGGAGAAGCCGTGGCTACTGGCATCGTTCTTGCTTCGAAAGTTGCAGTGGAAAAGGAATGGTTGTCTCAGTCAGATTTTCGACGCATTGAGCAATTACTCGCAGCTTTCGAGTTACCGCTATCAAAACCGGATAGCATGAGCTTCGAAGATTTTATGAAACACATGCGCAGGGATAAAAAAGTCTTGGCTGGCAATATACGGTTTATTATCCCACAAGGTATTGGCTCTGCAGTGGTAACAAAAGAGGTTTCCGAAGAAACGTTAAAGCATATTCTTTAACTCATTTATTCACGCTTTGAGGAGGACAGTCGTTTTGCATAAACATAATTTGTTGAATGAATTTGCTGATCTTTCTCAGCGCTTGGAGCACTTAGTTTCTTACTCATCACAGATGGTCTTCATCAGTGGTGAACAAATGGGAGATCAAAAAAAGTTCGTTGAAGCTTTCTTAGGTGCTCGCCAAGATAGTCTTGATGTTATCTACCTCACTGGCAACAGTTTTCATAACGTTGACGACGTACGACAAGAGTTCGCAAGACAAGTTATCGGTAATACGCCAAGCCTCGATTTACCCTTGTTGCAACTGGTTGCAACGCGCGAAAACAGAGATAAACCACTTCTTATTGCCATTACTCGTGCAGAGCGCATTCCTGATCAAATATTACAAGAGCTTTGGGACTTAGTCCTTCAAACCCGCTTTGCAAGAAACCAGCAACAAATCAATATTTTACTGTTTGGTGAACATGAATGGGCCGAGCGCACAAAGGCTTGGCTACCAACCAACAACAATGACAAACCCGTATTACTGACCAGCGAAACTGTTGAAATGCAAAGCGAGCAAGAAGTTGAAGGCGACCTAGACGCATTTATCAATGCCAAAAGAAAAGAGTTTAACGAAAGACTCAAAGCTCGCTCTCAAGAATACGAGCCGCCAAGTTCAGTACTTGGTAATTGGTGGGTCAGATTAGTCGCCGTATGCGCTTTTATTATCTGCTTTAGCGGCATATTGATTTGGCAGTACTTCGATTTAACCCAGTCTGCTGTCAAAGATTTCACACAATTTCTATTTCAGTCAGAGAGTGCCTCCCCTTCTCAAGAATGGGAAGAAGCTAAAGCGCTGTTAGCGGAAACCGAAACACTCGTTGCAGAAGATGCGACGGTAGATGGCACACAAAGTCCGGTTAGCCAAGAAACACAAGCTGAAGCAGCACCCGCTGAAACGGGTTCCCGTTTTGTAACCTCATGGAAAGCGGAGAGCGCTAAACTTGAGCGACGTTCAATCCCTCTCGATTTACAAGAAGCACCTCAGCCAGCTCAGGTCGAGAAACGAGTTTCAAACTCATCACAGCCAGAACGTTTCAATACTCAATCGGGTGGAATTGAACTTTCTGAGTCAGAATCTATCGTTGATATTTCTCCCGAGCAGCTCAAAAAGTTACAACCCAAACACGCTGAAGTCATCGCTCAAACCAATGAAAACACGACAAATATTCAACCCACAGCGCCACAAGAAAGCACGGCTCAACAACAGCTTGCGCAAAACCAGCCTGAAACAAACTCAATTGCAGAGCCTACAGTTATTACCGAGCCACTTATTCCTAATGAATTAGCTAGCCAAATGAATAAACGCGGAGTAACTGGCGAAGAGTTTGTTGGCCCACCGATTCCAGCGCGCTTATCTCGAAATACAAAACCCAGCGACACTGCACCGGTACAAAATACCTTAGCCGAACAAGATACATCAGTACCATCCCAGCTGGGCGACTCTGCTGAAATCGCAAACTCTGCGCCACAAATCCTCTCAGTAGACAATGAGCAACCTACAGCAATCGCCACAAATGAAGTTAATGAAGGTATTGTCGCAGACTACCCGGTTGACGATATTGTATCGGTAGATGATTTAGTCGCCGCCAATACAGCATCCCAAGCAACTGAGCCAGCGCCCATCCCAACTTATGAGTTCAATGAGGCGTCATTATTGACACTCAGCGATACATCGCATTTGTTACAAGTATCCGGGATGAGTAGCCGTGATGTGCTTAACCAGTATCTCCAAGACAACCGCTTAACTGATAAAGTGTGGATTTACAAAACCCGTCGTTACGGTGGAGATTGGTTTGTCGTGCTCTTCAATAAAGCGTTTGATAATTTAAACTCTGCTCGCGCTTCAGTAGGTGAACTACCACAAACAACGAGACAAAGTGCGCCATTTGCTAAATCGGCAGCCACTATTCAACAGGAAATCGAGCAAGGCTACCCTACAAACTAAGTTTGGGGTGAAACCTTTGCCTGGATAGGCGAATCTTTTAGCGGATGATCAGGATAGTGACAATTTTTATTAACTATTATTGTGTCTAGGGTACAATGGCGCCACTTTCAACTTAACCATCAAGATAAAAGCTTTTTGAAACCTTCTCGAAAGCCCCGTGCATTTCTAAAATGGGCTGGCGGTAAAGCATCCATAGCAGAAAAGATTTGCAGAAGACTTCCCAAAGGAAAGCTTCTCGTTGAGCCGTTCGTAGGTGCGGGCTCTATTTTTCTGCGTAGCAACTATGATCAATACATTCTGAATGACATTAACCCGGATCTGATCAACTTATTCCAATCTGTTGCAAACGATGTTGACCGGTATATAGAAGATACGAGCAAGTATTTTGATGGCGAACACAACAATAAAGAAACCTATTACAAAATTAGAGAGCAGTTCAATCAATCAAAAGACCCATATGAGCGCTCTGTACTGTTTTTATACTTAAATCGTTTCTGCTATAACGGACTCTGTCGATACAATTCCAAAGGGATATTTAATGTACCATTTGGGAGATATAAAAGGCCTTATTTTCCTGAAGTTGAGCTACGCTATTTCGCTAAAAAAGCACAAAAAGCCACGTTCACCTGCGTTGATTTTGAAGAAGTATTCCAGAATTTACCTGACGATGCGATCGTATATTGTGATCCTCCCTACGCACCAATTAGTCCGACAGCGTCATTTACATCTTATGCAAAAGATGGGTTTTCTTTTGAACAACAAGAAAAGTTGGCCCATGTTAGTGCCATGGCTGCACTGAAAAGGCGAATTCCCGTGATGATTAGCAATCACGATACACCTTTCACAAGAGATATTTACCAAGACGCTCGATTAGTGTTTTTGAAAGCGGCGAGAAACATTAGTCAAAAGAAAGATAAACGTAAGAAAACCAAAGAGTTATTGGCCATCTATTACCCTGATGGAATCAATAAGCAAACAGCTAAAAAATAGTATTTCTTCACAGATATCCCCTTAGCCGATTGCTAAAGTCACCACCAACATTATCGACCCCACGAAGCCCGCTACAAAAAGCACACCAATGAGGATAAAGGGAAGAATAGATTTTTTTTGGAAGTCGACTTGACGGTTTTGCTCAGACTGGACACCGAACATGCTCGCTGCCACACTTTTAAACACTGACCAAAACTCGCCCGTAGAAGAAAGGGAGGGTAGTAATTTCAAGATACATTCCTTAAAGCTAAGGCTGTTCTGATACTACTCGTAGGATGAAGGCTCTCCTGCAACAGCCGGTTCATCATTTCTGAACAGCAATTCTAACAAATCCAAATAATGGAACTGCGTTGAACGACTATCTCCAGCTAACCATGCTGCCCAGCTCACATCTTTTGAGGCTTCATCACTACATACTGCACTTTCATGCTCATCTTTGAGCGCAACTTGACGATCGCTCAAGCTCAACGATTTATCACAACAGCTTGCTGCACGGCGATGTTCCGTTGACCCCGCAATTGCAAGTGAAGACGTTGAAAGTAATGCAGCGGTATAAACAAGAAAAATAGCGTTTTTTCTAATACTCAGCATAGTTTAGCTCACTCCGTAAGATATAGTTACATTATAGCGCTGAACAAAGTTTAAGCAATGGACGTTTATCGCAAAATTGAAACCATTCACCGTCCACTTTCCCTGTAACATTTAGATACTACTTTGATCTGAGTCTTGAGTCTGCGCTAAGTCTACTGAATATTAACTGAACTTAACGAGAAGTGTGAAAAATCAAAGGATTAATAAAAGAAGAAATAACACTGAACATAAGGATTTTCGTACTAAAGCCCTACTATTTACCCGACAAAAGCCATGTTATTTGACAGTCAAATTGAAGTGCTTAGGGCAACTAATTTCAATTAGAAATAGTGTTGCCCTAATATGTATTTTGAAACAATTTTGCCTCAAAATTGCATTAGCCTATTAAAGTTCGAACGTCTTACGTAGGCTGAATAAAATGCTCTCATCATCGTCTAAGTCGCTACCACTCCAAGCGAATGTAACGCCAACATCGAACCCGGCAACGTTAGTTGTGTAGCCACCTTCGAAGTATTCGCCTTCGAAATCATTACCTAGTGACGCAACACGTCCGAAGAAACCATTGTGAGCAAGTGTTAAAGAAACGAATGTGTAATCAGACTCAGGAATGCCTAAATCAAAATCGTCATTCTTTTGACCAGCAGCGAAGTCAATTGTAGCGATACCGTAGCTAAGGCCTAGGTTGATCTCGTTAGCTGTAGAAGAGTGATCACCAGTGAACTGATATGTTGTCGCACCGATTTTAACGCCAACATCATTGTCAAATTTGTGCTTATAACCAAAGTAACCATCAACCTCAAAACCTTGGTTCACGTCAACCGCAAAAGCACCTGCGTAAAAACCGTTCTCTTCCCAGTCGATGCCAACACTTGCTGCCGCATCACCCGTTTGGTCTACACCACGGAAATGGTGCTCAGTCGCAACACCAATATTCGCTGTTAGACCTGCAGTCGCTACGTGAGAGTACGCTAAAGATGCAACAGAAACTGCTGCTACAGCGCAGATTTTTGCCAATTTCATATGTGTCTTCCTTATATTATTTGTTGAGAACTTTTTGGTAATAATTTTTTCTGGCGAAGAAGGTTATCATTTTTCACGGGAAATGCAAAAAATGGTTAAAAATTTAAAGGTTAAATTTTTGTTTCTAAGTTTTAAATTTTTTGCACATATGCCCACAGGTCGTGGGAAGACCATGATTAGAAGAGTGTCTGAATGGTTTTGTCTTATATCAAAACTTGATATAGGAGATTATGAATAGAACTTTATGAAATATGGAGGATTGAAAAGGGCAACTTTGTTATTGCTTTTGGTGTCGCCCTGCTCTTTTCACGCTAAGGTTTCTAACCCGATTCTGTATGTTTAAAGATCGAACGTTTTGCCGATGCTAAAGAGAATTGTTTCATCATCATCCAAATCGCTACCACTGACCACGACGGAAACACCAACGTCGAAGCCACCGATTTCTGTACCGTAACCGGCTTCAAAATAGTCGCCGTCTGCATCATCACCAAATGTACCAAAAGTACCGTAAAAACCTTCATACTCTAGTGAAACCGATAAAAACGTGTAATCCGATTCTTCAATATTCAAATCGGCATCGTCTTCTCTTGTGCCGATTGCATAATCAACCGCCAGTATGCCGTAACTCAATCCAAGGTTGACTTCGTTGTATTCAGAATCGAAATCCCCCGTATACTGGTAAGTCGTAAAGCCTACGCTTGCGCTTAACTCTTCTGAGAGGTCAAATCCATAACCACCGTAGAAATCTATTTCTAGTCCATCATTAACGTCACCAACCCAGGTGCCAAGATAGAACCCGTTACTTTCGTAATCTAAACCCGCGCTTGCTGAAGCGTCAGTGGTTTGTGCAACACCACGGAAATGATACTCCGAGACCATCCCAACATTCGCCGAAACATCCGCAAATGCCATTTGCGAGTGAATCAAGGTAGCAACAAGTGTTGATGCAATAGCAGTGTGTTTCATAAATTTCATGGGGTTCCCCTTAATTATATTGAGTCTGCTCCGCCATACTTTTTGAAGTATAGGCAAACTCGGAACTTCTGGTAGTAACACCAAGTAGCAAAAGGAGTGCCCGCAAAGGCCAACTCTATAAACCAGCACTCGCAAAAAAGTTAAGTAACTGATTTATTGTTAGTAATTTAATTTAGCTTGTTCATTTTCTGTGGGTTCTTATAATTTGCTCCACACATGTTCACCCATCTTTTGCACAAAAAAGGGACATCTGCCCCGATTTAATGCATTAAAGTGAACGTAAACACTTAGTTTTACTTGAAAATTGCTCACGCACGGGGTTCAGCATGAATAAGTTTTTAATTGCGCCATCTATATTGTCCGCTGATTTAGCCCGCCTAGGTGAAGATGTAGAGAAAGTATTAGCCTCGGGCGCCGATGTTGTTCATTTCGATGTGATGGATAACCACTATGTTCCCAACTTGACCTTTGGTCCGAGTGTTTGCAAAGCCTTGCGAGACTACGGTATCAAGGCCGAAATTGACGTACACCTAATGGTTAGCCCAGTAGACGAGCTCATTCGTTCATTCGCAGAAGCTGGCGCGAATTACATTAGTTTTCACCCGGAAGCAAGTCACCACGTAGATAGAAGCATTCAGTTGATTAAGGATGCAGGATGTAAAGCCGGTCTCGCATTAAACCCAGGCACTTCACTTCATGTATTGGATTACGTCTTAGATAAGCTCGACTTTGTGCTTTTGATGTCTGTGAATCCTGGTTTTGGCGGACAAGCCTTTATCCCCAACACACTTGAAAAAGCACATCAGCTTAAACAGAAGATTTTAAAAACCGGAAAAAATATTCGGATTGAAATTGACGGAGGCGTAAAAGTCGATAACATTCGCGCTATCGCTGAAGCTGGCGTAGATATGTTTGTTGCAGGCTCTGCGATTTTCAATCAACCTGATTACCAGCAAGTCATAGACAAAATGCGCAAAGAGCTAGCGCAAGCTCAGCTTTAATAGAAACTCACAACAAGATACGAAATTAATCATGACAAAACCTATTGTATTAAGTGGCTGTCAGCCTTCTGGACAACTTACCATTGGAAACTACATGGGCGCCCTAAGACAATGGGTCAACATGCAAGCAGATCACGACTGCCTTTACATGTTAGTTGATTTACACGCTATCACAGTTAGACAAGACCCAAAGAAGCTTTACGAAGCCTGCTTGGACGGCTTAGCACTTTACGTTGCCTGCGGTATTGATCCAGAGAAGAGCACGCTTTTTGTGCAGTCCCATGTTCCTGAGCACGCTCAACTTGCTTGGATCATGAATTGCTATACCCAAATGGGTGAGCTTAACCGCATGACGCAATTCAAGGACAAATCGGCGAAAAACGTGAACAACATCAACGTCGGTTTATATAGCTATCCCGCGCTTCAAGCTGCCGATATTTTGTTATACCAAGCGGACAAAGTGCCTGTTGGAGAAGACCAAAAGCAACACCTTGAACTCACACGCGACATTGCAACGCGCATGAATAATCTTTACGGCGATTTATTCAAGCTACCTGATCCTTATATCCCTGAATCCGGCGCGCGCGTAATGAGCTTGCAAGATCCAACGAAGAAAATGTCTAAATCAGATGATAACCCTAATAACTTCGTAGGGTTGCTTGAAGAGCCTAAAAAGGTGGCTAAGAAAATCAAACGCGCAGTCACAGATTCCGATGAACAAGCACGAATTTATTTTGATGTGGCGGAAAAGCCGGGTGTCTCTAACTTACTTTCTATTTTGTCTTGCTGCACCAATCGCACGATTGCGGAACTCGTGCCGGAGTATGAAGACAAAATGTATGGTCACCTAAAAGCCGATGTTGCGGATGCCGTTGTTGCGTTGTTAGAGCCGTTACAAGAAAAGTACAACGTACTTCGAGAAGACAGAGCCGAGCTTGAAAATATTATGAAAAAAGGTGCAGAAAGAGCATCTGAACGCGCAGCTAAAACATTGGCAAGCGTATATGAAGCTGTTGGTTTTATCCCTCGCCCTTAATCCTGTTGATTTGAGGCAGGTCTTCCTGCCTCGCTACACGGCATCTGTGTAACCTATTTTGTTGAGAGTTTGCATTTGATACTCCTCATCGATAATTACGACTCATTTACTTTTAATCTATCGCGATACTTAACCGAGATTGGCGAAGAGGTTGTTGTTGTAAAAAACGACGAAATAACACTTAGCGACATTGACGCGTTAAACCCTAACGCGCTGGTCTTCTCACCAGGTCCATGCACTCCAGACAGCTCAGGCATTACCCTTGATGCCATCATTAAATACCAAGATAGCTTACCCATGTTAGGTGTATGCTTGGGCCATCAAGCGATTGCTCAATGCTTTGGTGCCAACATTATTCGTGCATCAAAAGCCATGCACGGGAAGGTTTCTAAGCTGCATCACAATGGAAAAGGAATTTTCTCTCAACTACCTCTGTCTTATGACATAACCCGTTATCATTCTCTAGTTGTTGATGGTCAAACCCTCCCTTCAGAGTTTGAAATCACTGCTTGGACGCAAAGTACTTCGGGGGACTTAGAAGAAATCATGGCTATTCAACATAAATCGCGTCCTATTTTTGGTGTTCAGTTCCATCCGGAATCTTTATTAACAGAATATGGTCACGAACTGCTATCTAACTTCGTCTCCCTTCAAGATTAGTTTCAAAATGCCGCTATATTAAAATATGGCTTACCTCATTGGTAAATTTTTTACTTCAACTTACGTTTAAACCACTGTAAATTGAAAAAAATGTTATCGAGAGCATTAAAAACTGAATCTTTTTGCAGTTAAATATACGACAATCGACGAATCAAATTACCCATATCGACCTTTAACAAGAATTTTTACAGCCAAGTTCAGCAGTTGGGCATACGGAAAAACTAAATGAGCACGACACCTGAAATCATCGAAACAATTAACAACCGCTTTTATAACCTTCTTATCGGGCTTTCAAATGCGCAAGAAGCAGCGGGTGTAGAAGTTGATGGTAAAGTTAAAGCTGAACACTCAGAGCAGTTTAATACTAGAAGAGCATTATTAAGAGTAGAGAAGCTTGCAAAGCGCGATATGGAGCTCAATAAACGCTCTGAGAAAAACTTCATCGACGGCATTAGCAACATGCTTAACGACACCGTGGTTGAACGAGTACTAGAGCGAATAGAAGACATTGATGACGTGTTTTACAAACAGCTTAGTTTGGATGATAACTTAGCAGAAACACTCGATACGCTTTCGGTGAAAGCTGCCTCTATTGCCAAATTGGAACCCATGATTGCTCGAATGGGATGGCTTGCATCCGATTTACTGAAACTCGTTAATACACCGAAATATCGTAAGACTGATCGCCTAGGCAAAGTTGTTGTCGTAGAAAACCTTCGTATGGCCTTAAGCTTTTTAGGTATAGAAAACCTAAAAATGCTTATTCCAGCAAAAGTACTGCGCCGCGCGATTCCGCAAATTACCGATCCTTATCCAGCATTCAAAACCAAGATTTGGGAACACGCGCTAGCATCTGCAAACTCATGTCAGCAAATTGCAAAACTCAGCAAAGTTGATTCAGGCCATGCCTTTACACTAGGTATGTTTCATGAACTGGGTAAGTTGGCCGTCGCGAAACTTTACTTCAAAGCGTTTGACGAAACACACCGTGAAGCACTCATTGAAGCGCATAACGAATTAAAACGCGACGAACATGCCGCATTATTAAAAATTGGCCCGTCAGCGGAATACCTTTTGTCACTTATGTGGGAACACTCCCTTCCCCTCAGTAAACGATTAATCGAGCGAATGGGCTTCAAACGCGTATTTATCACCAACGCCATTGGTGAATATGTCGAAAAGGTACCATTTACTGAAATGACCCCAACAGCACAGGTGCTTGCCCAAGGTAATGGCTACAGCAAATTCAATGCGCTCAAAAATCACAAGCTCATTACTGCCGACGAAGCAAAAACGTTTTTAAAGGATTTGCATATCACGCCTGCCACGTTACAAGCGATAAAAGGAACAGATATGAGCCGTTTAAACATCACAATGGACGATGAAGAATAAATATCAATTTATTTATAGCTTTTTGTTCTTAAAATAATCATTCAGGTTTACTTTCTTCCTAGCGTTGATTTAACCGACCTTTCGAGGCTTATTCCTTTAAGTCTTCATTCCCCAATCCGGATACTTATGCAGCTTTTCTGCAACTTTACTGAAGCCCTTGAATATCAAGGCGCTAACACTCAAGGCAAAGGAGACAAAGCCTATATTTTCTGAAATAATGCGGGGCTTTTATAGGCGAATTTGACCTAAGGTCAGAGTTTATTTTTGGAGACCCAAATGCAAGTAACTCGTGAATTGTTCAACGAAGTCATGGCCCCTAACTACAACCCGGCAGCAATGGTACCGGTAAAAGGTGAAGGTTCCAGAGTCTGGGATCAAGAAGGCAAAGAATACA
>Ga0163110_10000780_pt1 | contig 15477 bp, 16 predicted proteins | sample CRUFie1St17metaG_FD_108703 | JGI IMG/M metagenome (GOLD analysis project Ga0163110, IMG submission 108703) | Marine microbial communities from the Costa Rica Dome - CRUD Field 142mm St17 metaG | ecosystem: Environmental > Aquatic > Marine > Oceanic > Photic zone | place: Costa Rica: the Eastern...
AGATATGGACAAAATTTATTTACAGATACTACATCTAGTGATATTGTTATTGCAGATTACACTTTCCAACCTAGTGAGAGTGATTTTCCTCCATACTTCAAACAGACGCTGGTTTTCGAACTGGCGTCTTTATTTGCAGGAGCAATAGCAAGAAACGATCAATTATCAGAATTGTATCACAAGAGAGCAATAGCCCAACTTGCAATAGCAAAAGGACTAGATGCACAAGCACAAACTACAAGAAGAATGGAAGTGGAAAGATTTAGAAATACTAGAAATCATACAGCGTTGAGCGGAATCAGATAGGATGAACTATGGCAAGACAAAGGGTTCATCAAGCTAGTTTCTTAAGAGGAGAACTTGATCCAAAAATAATATCTCGTGTTGATTTAGCGGCTTATGGTCAAGGATTAAAAAAAGCAAGAAATGTAATACCAGTTAATCAAGGTGGTATTGAAAGAAGAAGTGGTAGTGTTTACAGAGCAGACTTAGGTGCTGTTTCGAGAATAGAACCATTTATATTTAATGAATCACAAGAATATGTATTTGCTTTTCAAAACCAAGCATTAAAAATTTATTCTACTAATGGTACTTTAATAGCAACATTGTCATCATGCCCTTGGGTTACTTCAGAGTTATTTGAAATGAACTATACTCAATCAGGAGATAACATGATTATAGTACATGAAAATTTTGTACCACAAGTTATTACTAGAGTAGGAGCAACTACATTTACAAGAACTGCATTTGGTTTTGAACAAAGTCAAAATGGAGCAGACACATTTCAACCATATTTTAAATTTGCAGATGATAGTATTACATTAGATATTACTTCAGCTACAGCAGGAACAGTTACTGTTACTACATCTTCAGCATATTTTACTTCATCATATGTAGGTATGAAGTTAAGGTATCATGGATCAGAACTTACTATTACTGGATATACATCTTCTACACAAGTAACAGCTACATTAGAAAAAGATGTTGAGATAGTTTTAGATGAAGACCCATTTGCAACTTCACAAGGATCAGGAGTAGTTAATGTAACTCATGTACAACATGGATTTAGCACAGGTGCTAGTATAGTTATAGCTGGAGCAGAAGATATATTTGATCCTGATGGTAATGGTTTATCAGCAGGTAATCTTAATGGTACAAGAACTATTACAGTTATAGATGATAATCATTATGAGTTTACAGCAGGTTCTAGTGATACTGCAACTGAATCAGTAGATGGTGGAGGTGTAAGAGTTACTATAGCAGGACATCCTCCTACTACAGTATGGGATGAACAAGTATTTAGTGCAGTAAATGGTTTTCCAAGAACAGTTACATTTCATGAACAAAGATTATTTTTTGGTGGAGTAACAGCTTTACCTGATGGAATACAAGCTAGTAAAGTAGCAGACTTTTTTAATTTTGATGTTGGTACTGCTGAAGATGCAGACTCAGTACAAATACAAATAGCTTCAGATCAAGTTAATGAAATTAGACATTTAACATCTTCAAAGACATTAGAAATATTTACAAGTACAGGAGAATTTTTTTTAAAACCACAAGTATCAAAACCTATTACACCAACTGATATACAAATAATTAGACAATCAAGTTTAGGTATACAGGTAAAAGCTATGCCAAAAAGATTTGATGGTGCAACTATATTTATACAAAATAATGGAAAAACAGTAAGAGAGTTTTTCTTCAATAGTGGTGCAGAGGAATTTACTTCTAATAGTATTTCTTTGCTTAGCTCCCACTTGATAGATACACCTACTGATTCCGCAACTATTACATCTATAGGAGAAAGAACAGAACAGTTTTTTTTCTTAGTTAATAGTGATGGAACAATAGGTGTATTTACTTCTCAAAGAGCAGAGAAGATAGCAGGATGGGTTTTATGGAGTACAGATGGAACATATGAATCTGTTGCTTGTACAACTGGTAATATCTATGCAGTAGTAAAAAGAACTATAAATGGAAGTGATGTTTATAATTTAGAACAATTTTCTAATACATCCTTTGATATACCTACAGATTGTACAGTAACTAAAACTATATCAGGAAGTTATCAACCACATGGAACACCATTAGTTAAAGGTGCTATATCTTCTTCTACAACTTTTATAGCTGATGGATTTACAAATGCTCCAAGTCAAGGAGAAACATTCCAATTTGGAGGAACAGGTACAACCTATACGATACAGTCTGCAACTGCTACTGGTAATTCAGGAGAATACACTATCGTTATAAGTGCATCAGTATCTCAAGCAGATAATACTGCATTACAATTTGTTACTAGCAAAGTATTTTCAGGTCTTAATTCAACACCTAGTCTTGTAGGAAAAACAGTTCATGCAACAGCAGGATCAACAGAGGGTGGTAATATATTCTATTATGGAGATGGCACAGTAGATTCAAATGGAAATGTATCTTTTGATACACCTATTAGTGCTTGTGATATAGGATTATTATATAGCCCAACAGTACATACTTTACCAATAGATGCGACTATTCAGGGTGGACAACTTACTGGTCATCCTAGAAAAATAGGTAAAGCTATAGTAGAGTTATCTTCAACTTATAATATACAAATTAATTCTAATGATGTAATTCTAACAACAGTATCGTTAAATACATCTAGCGGTATAGAAAGTTTTACAGGTAAGAAAGAGGTATATGTGTTAGGTTATAGTTTAGAACCAAATTTAGAAATAAGTCAATCAGTTCCAGTACCTATGAGGATATTGGGCTTAACAACAGAGGTATATTACTAATGTGTCATCCAGCAGTATTTGTAACAATGGGAGCATCAGCAGGTACAGCTAGTACCTTAGCGGCAGTATCACAGATAGGTTTAATAGCTGGTGGTACAATGATGAGTATCAATGCTCAAAAACAAGCAATGATATATCAACAACAACAAGCTGAGTTCCAAAAGAAACAATTTAAAATGCAGGCAGATGCGGCTGAGATAGAAACTATCCAAGCTGAAAATGATAGAAAAAGAAAATATTTATCACAACTAAATGAAAACAGAGCATTGTTTAGTAAGATGAATATAACTACAGACTCTCCATCTTATCGTGCTTTCTTAAAAGCTAATAAAGAAATAGTTAAGAAAGATATACAAAGACTTAAACTAAAAGGCACAGAAAAAAGATTAGCGGCATTGTATGGTCAAACACAAGCAGACTTAACAGGTAGAGCGGCTGAATCTAAGTTTAGAGCAAATAGATTACAAACTGTTGGTAGATCACTTATGGGTGCTTATCCAATAGCAAATGAAGCAGGGTTTCTAGGATAATGGCTTTAAAGAAAGAAGTAACAGAAGTTAAATACTCTGAGATGATTGGAGTTAATAGAGGTAGTGGATTTGCCTCTTTAGCTGATGCATCACTTACACAAGCTAATGCTCTTAATAATTTAACTGCACAATTTGCAGATCAAGGTTTAAAAACATTACAAAAGTATGGAAAGAAAATAGGAGAAGAAGCGGCAGAAAATGCTGTATTCTCACAAGTAGAACAAGAAGTAACATTACCTGATGGCACAGTAGAAAAACAATTTGTTACTGGCCCTGTACCTGAATTAAAAATTGGTAAGTTTACAAATAAAAGTGCGGCAGAAGCATATGAAAAAAATATATTTAATAAGTATAAAGATGAGGTTCAATCAACAATTAGAAATATTATTATAGAAGAAAGAGCAAGTGCAATAGAAGAAAATAGAAATGGAGATGGATTTAAAGAAATAGTTAATGCAAGAATAGAACCTATACTTACAGATTTAGAACCTAAATTTAAAACATTAGTAAATACATACAGTAACGATCAAACACAGCAACATTGGTTTCAAGTAGAATCTAAATTTTTAGATAGAAAAGAAAAAAGAGAAAACCTTGAATATACAAATGGATTAAAAATAAAGACAAATGAATATGATTCATTATTAATTAATGGTGCATCAAAAGAAGTATTAGCAGAAAAAGAAGATGAAATTAAAGATTTTATAAATACATATAAAGATGAGGGTAATGATAATGCAGTAGCTTCTGGAGATTTAACAATAAGTCAGTTAAATAATACTAAACAAGGATTTAATACTTTACAAACTATTATACCAAAAGATTATATTAATTTAAGTGCGAATGATCAAAAGACAGTTGTAGATGATTTATTAAAGTTTGAACAAATATTACAAGGTGGTGTTAAATCAATTACATTATCTAATGGTACTGTAATTAAAAATACTGAGATTTCTAAAATGTTTAACAATGATGCTACTGCACAAGGTAATATGGCATTAAGAGTATCTAAAATAAGAACTGATTTTAATAGTGGTCTTGATGGTAAAATTAAAGCTAATATTTTTAGTAGTCATTTAGCAACAGCAATAGCTAATGGCCCAACAGGTATGCCTGTTTATTTTGGCGATTTATCTAAAAAAGAAATACAAACAAATTTACAATTACCAGAAAATATAGAACTATTAGCATCACAATTTAATACTTTAACAGGAGTAGAACCTGTAGAAACATTTACTATGGATGCATATCAAAATATAGATTTTGCTAAATATGTTTTAAGAACAACAAATCAATTACCTTTTTTCTTTGTTAATCAAATTGAAACTGCATTTACTGGAAATAATCAAAAAGCAATACAAGTATATTTTGATAATGGTTTAATACCTGCAATACAAAATATGACTACATCATTTAGAACTAAATCTAATGATGGCAAAAATGCTTTTACTTCTACAATGAAACTTAGCAATATGGCTTTGCTAGGTTTAAAAGATGAAACGATAGCTAAAATAAATACTGTAGATAATTTTTCTACAGTAATGCCCCTTAATCAAGCAATAGCTTTAACTGTTGATTATTATAATAAACGAGAATCTAGTAATATAAAAAGTGGTAATATGAAACAACACTTAGCTAACTCAGATAGTAAAGTAACTGAAACTGATCTTAATATGAGAATATTAAAACGAATAGAAAAACATGTAGATAAAGATGCATGGGTAGGTGCAGATGCTATATTTTCTCGTAAAATATATGAGTTAGTTAAAACAGATGTACATAGAATGGTACTTAATGGTGGTGGTTTAATTAATAATGTAGATGATATAGATGTTTATGTAGCACAATCAATGCAAAGAATTATGAGTCCTGATAGTCAATTTGGATATGATAAATATACATTTACATCTTTTGAAACACCATCAGATAAAGATTGGAACTCACTTCCTGAAGAAAGATTTGTTTATTTACCAGTTAGTAAATACTTTGCACTACCAAATGCTAAAGGAAAAGAAACTGTAGAATGGATGGAAAAACCTATTAATGAATTAGTTAAATCATCTAGTGAATATAAACAAGATATAAGTTTAACTACTAAGAAAAATCCTTTTCAATATAAATTTGGTAAGAATATATTTTTACAACCATCTTCATTTACTGAGGGTAGTCCTAAATACAATATAGTACATTTAAACGAAAATGACATACCAACTATACTTACAGATGATAATGGTATTCCTATTTTTTATGATCCTAAGTTAGACTACACAACTAAAAAAGCATTGATGGTAGGATCAAAAGAATTTGAATCTTCTATTGATAAAGCAAAAAAACAAAATCTACAATTTAAAGACGACAACAGAATATTAGAAAGTGGTCTAACTGTAGAAGAAGATAGAATGTTAAAAAATTTAGACGCTAAAGATAAAATACAGGGTGTAAGTGATTTTGATAACTTTCAAATAAATAAAGGAATGAATGATGCTTTAACAAATAGAGGATATAAATAATGGCAGAACCAATAGAAAATATTTATACACCACAAGATATTGATCTAACTATTGGAAGAGATGTAGGATCAGTTACTTCAAGATTACCATTAAACAGAACAGCTAACATTTCAACACCACAAGGATTTATGGATGATGTTGGAGATGAGTTTATGCTTAACTGGGTAGGACAAATATTTCAAAGAAACAATCTTAAAGATGATTTTAATTTTAGTTTAGACATTGATCCATTGTATGATCCATTTGAAAAAAATAATCTAGCTGGTTATGAAGAATATGTTAGTGAGTTTAAAGAAGTAAGAAACAAAGAACATCATGATTTTATTAAAGCAGTAATAGATACTAACCTTGCAAGAAGAACTAGATTAGAAACAAGTGATGGTTTTCTTAGAAATATAGGTGCAGGTTTATTAGGTAACTTACCTGATCCAATAAATTTTATACCAATACCTCTTGTTAAAGGTATGTCATTTGCACAAAAAGCAGGAAGAGGTGCATTAATATCTATGGGATTAGTAGGTGCTACAGAACCTATTAGAAGAAATCTTGATCCAACAGCTACATCACAAGAAACTATAGGTTACATAGCATCAGCAGGTTTATTTGGTGGAGCATTAACTGGTTTACTAGGAAGAGCAGGTAGAGAAAGAAGTGCATTAGGAAATGCTGTATCTAAAACTATTAAAGACAAAGGTGGTATAAATAAAATTACAGAAAAATATTTTAAAGCACATCATAAAACAGAGGGTAGAAAAGATTTTGAAGCAGATGGTTTTAACTATCGTGTAGGAGATGATGCGGCTGAAGCCAAAGTAGAAGTTGTTAAAACAAATAAAGGAGAGGGTGGATTCGAAAGACTTGCATCATATGACTCACAAAACAATGTAGTTAAAATTAATGAAACAGCAATTAGGGCTAAGTATTATAAAAATGAACATATGTATAGTAATGTAGATGGTATTGTACCTTTAGCTAAAAGTGAATTTAAAACTGTAGATGATTACATTTCATTTTTAATGAAGAAAGAAATTAATAGAGTTTTATATTTTAGAAAAGGTCAAAAAGAAAATGCAATAGATTATGAAAATAGATTAAATTCATTAACACTTGCAGAACTAAAAGATGCAGTAAGTATAAACAGACAAACAGATTTATCAGGCCCAAAAGCTATATTTAAAGTATTAGAAAATTTTACTAACTTTGGAAAAATTATAAACAAACAAAGTGATCCATCTATTGCTATAGATGCACAAAGATTAATTGGAGATTTTGCAACAAGTCAAAGAGCAGAAAGACTTGGTTTAGCTCCTACAAAATCAGCATTAGTAGAAGCAGAAACTAAATGGAATGCTGAATTTATAATGGCTAAAGATGAATTAGATAAAGCATTTGAGTTATACAGAACAGATAGAGCAAATGGAAAACAAATACTTGGTATGAATATGCAAGTAGGAAGAATTAAAGCTGTTGATGCATATGAAAATGTAATGCAAAGATTAAATAGACGACAACAAAAAGACCCTGATAAATATACTCAGCGTGAATTTAATGAAAAAGTACATGATGCTGTAATAGATAATAATATATTTAATGATGCAGGATTACATCCAGCTATTAAACAAGCGGCTGTTGCAGTTAGAAAGTTTTATGAAAGATATAGAAAAGATGCAGAAGAACTTGGAATGTTTGCATCACAAGGATCATATAATAATTTAATATTAAAAATAGATGGTGTTATAGAAGATTTAAAAACAGATATTAAAACTAAACCACTTAATAAGTTTCAAGAAAAAAGAACTAAAGAACTATTATCTTATTTACAGAAAAGAAGAAAAGCAGTTAAACAAATCCAAAAGGAATTAGAAGATGGAACTATCTCTCCACCTTATACAAATCCTGAAGAATATATAAATCGTTTATTTGCAAGAGATAAAATACTTGCTAACCCTGAATTATTTAAACAAAAATTAAGAGAACATTATACTAAATATCCTTTTAAAAGAGTAGGAGATAAAACTATTAATTACTCTACTGATCCTGCATCAATTAATAAAAGAGTAGAAGATACATATAATAGAATTGTAGATACAGAAGCTAATACAATGGATGGAGATGGTATTCTTGGCTATGACTTTGCTACTGATGGTGTTTTTAAGGCAGGTGTAAGACCACTTATGTCAAGAGTATTAGATATACCAACTAAAGATATAAAAGAATTTGTGGAAACAGATGTAGTAGCATTAATGAATAACTACAATCAAAGAATGAGTAAAGCTGTAGAAGTAGCTAGAACATTTGGAGATAAACATATGGAAATCCATTTATATCAAATGGAAAGAAAGTTAATTAAGAAACAACTTAAATCAGAAAAAGACAATACTAAAATTAATGAAACATTAAATGCATTTGAAGATGCTAAAGATACAATGATGGGTGGACTATCTACACAAGACCCTGCATCATTTGGTAGAAGATCAGCACAAGCATTAAGAGATTGGGCAAGTTTAGCATATATGGGTAAAGTAATATTTTCTGCATTTCCTGATATGGCTAGACCATTTATGACTGCTGGTTTTGGTAAAACATTTCAAGTAGCTTTTAAATCTCATGCACAAAATACAGCATTATATGGAGAAGCATTACAACAAGTAAGATGGATGACACCTATTATTGAATCTCAAATGGGTTCAGCTAGATTAAGATTTCAAGAAACAGGTGGTCAAATACAAGGATTTGGTAAAGGTACATTTAATAAAATATTTGATAAAATAGCATCAGGTTTAAACAAAGCACAAGGCCCATTCTATTTTTTAAACTTACTTACTTTTCATACACAAATGTGGAAACAAATTCATTCAATGGTAGCCGCACATAGATTTATAGAAGATAGTATTAAATGGAGTAAAGGAACTATTAATGATTTAGATAAAAAAAGATTACTTAGTTATGGTATTGATGAAAAAACTGCAAAATTAATTGCAAGTATGCCATATGAAAAAGATTTAAAGTTTGGAACTTTATATGCAAACTATAATCAATGGGGTACTAAAGCAGGTGGTAAACAAGCTAGAAATAAAATGCAACAAGCTATATGGGGAGATGTTCAAAGAACTATTATAACACCAACAGCTACAGATAAATTTAATATGATGCAAGGTGTTATTAGATTAAATTCTAAAACAGCAAATGCTGTTATGAAAAGTCTTGGCCCATTTGGTAAAATGTTAGGATATACTGAAACAAGACTAGGTGGTAAATTAAGTAATGCATATTTAGGACTACCATTTCAATTTTTTTCTTGGGGTATTGCCGCTAACAGAAAATTATTAATATCAGGATTACAAGGTAGAGATGCCGCTCCTATAATGGGAATGGCTACTATGGTAGGTTTAGCTATGTTAGGAGATTACATGAAAAATCCTAGATATTGGATACAAAAATCTACAGAAGAAAAAATGATTAGAGCATTAGAATTATCAGGTGTGTTTGGTATATTTTCAGATGCTAACTTTATGTTAGAAACAATAACAAGAGGTGGTGCAGGTATAAGACCAGCATTAGGACAAGAATTAAGATTTGGCGATCCTGATACTGCTGATGTTATTGGAGAATTTACAGGAGCAGGGCCATCAATTATTGCTGATTTCTTATTTGCTTTTGGTACAGATAGCGGATGGGATGAAAGATCAAATACTTTAAGGCGTATGATTCCCTTGCAAAATCTGTTATATTGGGATAAAAAATTTAAAAACATATGGAATGCAGGATCAGATGCACTGTATGATGTGGTAAATTAATATGACTATAGCGAGTAATAAAAATACACCTAGAAATACATATACTGCTACAGGCGGTCAAACTGCTTTTACTATTGGCTTTGAGTTTTTTAAAGTAGAAGATGTAAAGGTATATAGAAATGGATCATTATTAACTTATAATGCTAGTCCATCTTCAGTATCACAATTTAAAATAACTGGTACTGCTTCTGCTTCTGATGATGCATATGAATTTGGTGCAGGTGGTACAGTTACACTTGGTGCTGGTGCTACAGCAGATGATATAATAGTTATTATTAGAGATATAACTTTAGAAAGAACTTCTGATTTTCCAACAACAGGTGCTTTTGATATTACAAGTTTAAATACACAACTAGATACAATGACATCTATGTTGTCTGATATAAAACAACAATCAGATAGATCAGTTAAATTATTAGATACAGATACAATTTCTGCAACTGTAACTTTACCAGCTAAAGCATCTAGACAAGATAAAATGTTAGGATTTGATTCTAGTGGTAATGTAGAAACTACAATTTCATCTTCAGGTTTATCAACATTATCTACTATAACATCTGATATTACAACTGTTGCTGGTATAAGTAGTGCGGTTTCAAATGTTTCAAGTATAAGTAGTGCAGTTTCAAGTGTTTCATCAAACAGTGCAAATATAAATTCTGTTGCGGCAGTATCAAGTTTAATTACAAGTGATTTTGTATCTGACTTAAATACATTGGCAACAACTGACATAGTTAATGATCTAAATACTCTTGCAACTGCTGATATAGTTTCAGATTTAAATACATTAGCTACTACAGATATTGTTAGTGACTTAAATACTCTTGCAACAACAGATATTGTTAATGATCTTAATACTTTGGCAACTGCTGATATTGTAAGCGATCTTAATACTTTAGCTACAACAGATATAGTTAGTGATTTAAACCAATTAGCAACTACTGATTTTGTATCAGACTTAAATGCTATAGAGGGTATTAAAGCAAATGTAACAACTGTTGCAAATAATGTAACAGGTGTAAATAGTTTTGCAGAAAGATATAGAGTAGGATCAAGTGATCCAACATCAAGTTTAGATGAGGGAGATTTATTTTATAATTCTACTGATAATGCTGTAAAATTTTATAATGGAACTTCTTGGGCATCTATAACAGCAGGACTTTCAGATATTGTAGGAGATGTTACTCCTCAGCTTGGAGGAAATTTAGATGTCAATGGCAATAGTATTGTTTCTGTATCAAATGGAAATATTGCTATTACACCAAATGGTTCAGGTAAAGTAATATTAGATGGCTTAAGTTTTCCAACAGCAGATGGTACGAGTGGCCAAGCCCTTACTACAGATGGTTCAGGAAATGTATCATTTAATACTATCCAAGCTAGTGAATTATCTACTGCTGGTAATGTATTTTCTAATTATAATAATATTTCTTCAGATACTACAATAACTACAGCATCTACTAAAAATAGCGTATTATTTGGTGTAATTACTGTATCTAGTAATGCTGTTTTAACAATAGGTGGTAATGGAGATTTACGAATATTATAGGTTGAATAATTTATAAAAAAATTATAGAAAGGAAATATTATGGCAAGTAAAATAAAAGTAGATCAAATAGAGGGAGCAGGTGGAACTACTATAACAGTACCATCTGGTCAAACTTTAGATGCGTCTAGTGCTACTGTAACATTACCTAATGGTGCAGTAAGTGCCGCAAAATTAAATGCAGATATAATTTCTGGTCAAACAGAATTAACAAGTAGCCCTGCTGATACAGATGAATTTTTGATTAGTGATGCAGGTGTTCTTAAAAGAATAGATGCAAGTCTTATTGGTGGCGGTGGTTATCAATCAATGCAAGTTTTTACATCATCAGGTACTTATACAAAACCAAGTGGAATTAAAAAAATTAAAGTTTATATTACAGGTGGTGGAGCTTCAGGTGCAGGTGCGGCAAACAATTCAGATTTTGGTGGCGGTGGCGGTGCAGGTGGAACTGCAATCGAAACTTTAGACGCTACATCAATTAATACAGTTACAGTTACAATAGATGGTGGAGGTGGAACAGTTACAGGCGATAATCATGGAAATGCTGGTGGCACTTCTTCTTTCGGTTCTCATCTTTCTGCTACTGGTGGTTCTACTGGGCGACATGGAAATGCTGGTCACGTCAGAGGTGGCGTAGGTGGACTTGGTTCAGGTGGCGATATTAATCTTTATGGCGGTGCTGGTCATGGTGGAGATGATAGCGATAACAATCACATGACTGGTGGAAATGGCGGACAATCATTTTGGGGTGGTGCTGGTATGGGTGTTGGTTCAAATGAAACTGGTTCAGCTACAGACCGAGCTGGAAAACATGGCTCAGGTGGTGGCGGTTCAGGAAATGGCGTAGCATCAGGATCAGGTGGTGCAGGAATATGTGTAGTAGAGGAATATAAATAATGAAAAAAATATTAGTAAAAAATAATCTAGTAGTAGATGTTTCAGATGCAGAGTTTGAAGTTCACGAAAATGTAGGAACTTGGCAAGATTGTTCTAATGATGATGTTCAAAAAGATTGGACAGTAAATGCAGATGGTTCAGTAGAACCTTTTGTTGTAGTAGACAAAACATATAGTGATAAAAGAAAAAAAGAATATCCTAGTTATGGTAATGTTATTGATGCTTTATTTAAAAAAGAAGCAGGAGATAGTACAGAATGGGATACTCTAGCCACAGATAGACAAGCAGTAAAAGACAAATATCCGAAATAAAGTTATAGGTATGATTAAAGTTATAGATAATCTATTACCTAAACTTTACTTAGATAAACTTAAATATGTATTATCAGGCAATACTGCTGAAGATATAAATAACAAATCAAAGTTTAATTGGTTTTGGAATGACTTTACTTCAAGTGATGGTAAAGGAAATGCAATGGATAATAATTTCATGTTCACTCATGTAATATGGAATATGAATACAGATAATAAATCTCCTTATTTTGAAACATTTTGCCCTATAGTTTATTATATTGCAGAACATATCCCAGTTAAAGATGTAATTAGAATAAAATTAAATCTTTATACAAATCAAAACAAAAAAATGATTCACGCAAAGCATACAGACATAACTAACAAAGATACAAGCAAACCATTAGAAAATTGTAATATTACAGTTTTAAATTTAACCACTTGTAATGGTGGAACAATCATAAAAGATAAAGAATATCTATCTAAAGAAAATCAAGCAGTAATGTTTAGTAATGATATAGAACATCAAGGATTTACTCAAACAGATACTTCAAGAAGAATAGTAATTAATATTGCAACAATACAATAGAAAGAATATGTTATGGCAAAAGTTACAAAAAAAACAACAGTTCACAGCATTACTTTAAAGCATATTAATGAAAAATTAGATCACATTCATAAAGATATAGATAGAAATACTAAAGATATTAATAGCTTAAAAGAACAAGTAGCTATGGGTAGAGGTGGTGTTAAAGTAGTATTTTGGTTAGGTGCTATTATAGCTGGTGCATTTACTTTAATGAAAATGTGGGTAGGTATTAAATGATTGACAGAATAGCATTTGCAATCTTTAATTTTTTCGACAAACTTAATAAGAAAATAGATGATGTATTAACTATGGACTTTACAAATTTTAGTAAAAGAAAGAAAAAAAAATGATTGACTATACTATACCATATTCATTTGAAATAAAAGAGCAGGAAGATGGTACATTTCAAATAACTATTTGTGCTATAGGTTTTAAAACACCTAATCATGCAGAAGAATTTATGAAAGATATAACAAACTATGAAGTAAAAGTAGATAACCCAACAATACATTAATGAAAGATCAAGTATCACTATCAGATAAAACAAAACTAAGTATGCCGATTGCCAATCTTATTGGCCTAATTATGATTGTTGCAAGTGTTGTATTTATGTATAGCGGTATAACTGGGCGATTAACATCTCTCGAAACTTCAAGAGAGTTATATGATGCAGACTTACTTAAAAAAAGTACACAATTACCTACAGATCAAGAGCAATATATGTTGCTTGAACACATCTCAGGACAAGTAGAATCAATACAAAAAGAACTTGAAGAAAATAGGCATACTGCTGTAAACCTAAATCGAGCAATGAAAGATATTGAAAAGATGCAAGTTGTGATAGAAGAGATGAAAGATAAAATTAGATCGAATGGAGGTCATTAATGAAAGTAGCAGTTGTATTTGCATTACTAATGTTTACACCAGCAGATTTAGAGAACCCTATGGAATTTATGATAACAGATGGACTATCAAAATGCTTGAAACTAAAGCGAGAAGCTGAGAGAAATACAAACCCTGATAGAATTAAATGGATTTGCAAACAAGTTAAAGCTGAGATAGATATAGATTCTACAGGTAAGTTACATATTAATAAACTAATAAAGGAGTAAGGACATGGATATGGAAACATTTGACGACATCTCTGTAATGGCTGGTACATTATGGGGAGAAGCACGAAATCAAGGGGATGAGGGTATGATTGCAGTAGGCAATGTTATCATGAATAGGGTTAAAGCACAGTCTTGGTATGGAGATCATATTAAAGGGGTTTGCCTAAAAGCATGGCAGTTTAGCTGTTGGAATGAAGATGATCCTAATCGTGAAAAAATTTTAGCACTTGATTGGTCAGATACAGCATTTTGTAAAGCTGTAACGCTGTCATATTATTTTACTAAAAATAAAATGGATGACAATACCAATGGTGCTACTCACTACCATACAAAATCAATCTCTCCAAACTGGGCAGAGGGAAAAACTCCTTGTGCTGAGATAGGAGATCATTTATTTTATAACGATATAGAATAGGAGATACTATGTTAAATATGATTAGCCCTATTGTCGGAAGTTTATTTAAAACTGTCGATAAGGTAATTGATAATAAAGCTGAGGGAGAAAAAGTTAAAGCTAAGATTCAAGAGAAACTTCTAGCTGGAGAACTAAAAGAACTAGAGGGTGCGGCTAAGATCATAGAAACAGAAGCTAAAGGTGGATTCTTACAAAGAAATTGGCGACCAATAATGATGCTTACATTTGCAGGATTAATGGTAGCACACTGGTTTGGATTCACTGCTCCCAATATACCTGAGTCTGTACAAAATTCTTTACTTAATATAATACTTGTAGGAATAGGTGGCTATACTGTAGGAAGATCAGCAGAGAAAGTAGCTACTAATTTTAGAAAGGGGAATAAATGATAGATGAGTTAAAAAGACACCTCAAGAACTTCTTTAAAGGGGCGTGGATGCACAACTGGCGTATCAAATGTACATTGTGCTGGAAAAATCTAAAGCCCTCTGTATGGCTTTGTATTGTCGTTCTAGCGGTAATTCTAGGTTTGTTCCTATGAAATACATCCTAGTATTGTATATGTGTAGCATGGTAAACAATCAATGCCCAAGTCATACAATATCAGGATATCAATTTAAATCACACTTTGATTGTGTTAATGCAGGATATGGTGTTGCACAAAGTACTTATAACAATCTTAAAGAATTAGAAGATTGGGATAAAGAACATATAAATAAAAATAAATTAGTTATTAAGTTTGAATGTAGAGAAATTAAGTCTAGTAATATCTAACGCCCCTGTCCTCTATACTTTTTCTTGCTGTATTTTTTGTTTGGCCTCTTTGAGTGTCTGCCTCTTCTGTTTATTACTTTCTTTTCTCTTACTAGAAGCCCAAGCCCTCTTGCTTTTGTCATATTCTTTTTTCTTTTCCTTTATGATTTGTTCATAAGGTTTTTTATATTGAGAATGGTTTAATATCAAATCTATAAATAGCGGTAATGCTATCGCAACCAAAGACTCTTCATGATCTTC